>Ga0256834_1001115_pt1 | contig 18669 bp, 14 predicted proteins | sample 4281140metaG_FD_190536 | JGI IMG/M metagenome (GOLD analysis project Ga0256834, IMG submission 190536) | Hydrothermal vent microbial communities from East Pacific Rise, Pacific Ocean - 4281-140 | ecosystem: Environmental > Aquatic > Marine > Hydrothermal vents | place: Pacific Ocean: East...
TGCAGATGGATATATTCTTGCGCTCATTGGCACTTTATCACTCAACAAATAGGTGCTAATTTGCATTGATAAGCGTCTGACAATTTCATCAATCGCTTCATCTAAGTTAGTGTTTTTTTCAATTGAGAAATCTATCAACTCAAAAGCCTTTGGCCCTGCTCCGATTTTTATATAGCTAAGCGCAGAAACTGGCATTGGGGCAATGTCATTAAAAACACCCTCTCTTGCCATTGCCGCCTCAAGCAACATTTGCGGGGCTAAAAAATCCTTCATGTCCTTTGGGTCAGGAATATAGCCGGTTTTAAAATCTAAAATTTCTAAACTTTGATTTTTTGTAATGTCAATTCTATCCGCCTTTCCCCTTAAGGTGAAACTTGGGTTTAAATCCCCCAACCTCCACTCGCCGTAACTTTCTGCATTTCTTTTGAAAATATTTGCATCTCTGCTTTGTTCAAACTTTATAAAATCTTTGGCAATTTTTTCAAATCTTGCTAGCCAAACTATTTCAAGAGAAGGATTTGAAGATAATTTTGAGAAGTGAGTTTTCGCAAAAGACATTATTTTTTCATAAGCATCTATTGAGTTTACGTCGATGTTTTCAACAATGAATTGCTCAAAAATGGCATGAATAATATTCCCCCTATCTCGAGCATCGGGCAGTTGACCAATGTTATCTAGCGGTTTTAAATTAAGCACGTATTTTGCATAAATATCATAGGGTGAGCGCACTAAAGTTTCTATTTCGGTTACCGAAAGGCTTTTAGGCCGCAACTCTTGTTTTGGACAAGGGGCGGGGCGAGTTGCTGGCTTTGGAGTTAAACAAAAATCAATTGCTTGGGCTTGCTCAAGCCAAATATTTCCTCTTATTTGACATTTTTTAGTTTCCTCATCACCAATAAAAGCAAAAACACGTTGTAAAAACCGTGAAATTTGAGCAGGGTTTGTGCCAATATTTTTTGAATATGAAAGGATTAGATTTTCGTTACCAAAAGCCATTTCAAAATCATGCGCTGCTTGGCCAATGCGTTTCTCGGCAGGCTCTATCCCTGCTTCAATCGCCATGTTGCGGCTTAAAAATGGCCCTTGATCCGCAATACTTGGCCAAATAGTTTCATTCAAGCCAGCCATAATTAACAAATCAGGGCTTAAAAGCCTTGCCTCAAGCAATCCCCAAATTGCTACATCATTATTGTAAGAGGCAATAGATCGATATGATATAGATGATGTTAAACCCTTAAAAGATGCCTCAATATCAAAGCTATTTAAAATTGGAGAATTATTATCATTTGCTTGATTTTTTAAATCATCGAGCCAATCAAGTAATATTTTCATATCATCTTTAATTGCTCTATCTTGATTATCTGGAGCTATTATGGCCAAAATAACTTGGCTGAAAATACTTGCAAAGCTCGATACCAAAAAAGATTTTTTCTTAAATAACAAAATTAATGGAGTAAATGCTTTATCGATTTTTGATATTAAATCATCAAGCCTATCCGCCTCAGCTTCGCTCAGCTTAATTGGGGCATATTTATTTTCACCTGTCAGGTTTTTTTGTAAACTAATCCGAATACCATCAAGGCCATCGCCTATACGCTCTGATCGAAATATAGAATATTCAAGTAAATCGGCTCTTTTTGCTATTTCATCACGTTTTAAACCAAAACTAGCATATTGATTTCGCAACAAGGCTATTAGATCAAGGGGAGCAAAATTATTTTTTGCAATTGCTAATATTTGCCTTGCAAACCTCCCAGCCCTTGTGTGGAAAATTGGAGTGCCCGCACTATCATCAACCTTTATATCAAAACGAGCTAATTCAGCTGAAATCCTTCGAGCAAGGTTTTGATCGGGTGAAATTATTCCAACACTCTTTTTTTTATTCAACCCCTCAAGGCAAGCTAGTGCAATAGCTCGAGCCTGTTTTTCATCATTATCAGCACAAATAAGAGAGATATTTTTAAAAGCACTATCTATTTTTTCTTCAAATTCACCTCGAGTTTCCCCCCATTTTTGCGTATCTTGAGCCAGCGCCAAAGAATGATGAATAATATCTGATCGGGCGTTATTTGAGCTTGCTAATTCGTACACATCATTAGGTTTTTGTTCTAGATAGGACAATAATTTTGCTAGTGTATATTGATTATGGCCATGCGGATTGGATTTTATATCACTAAGACTAACAAGACTTTCATCAGATAAGTTAACATCAAGTCCTGGTAAAACAACCACACCTCTTTTTAATTTTGTTATTTCTTTTAAAAAATTTGCAGTAGCTAAAATTGAGCCAGTAGAGCCAGCCGCTATCACTGGTTTATCTGCATAAATTTCTTTTGCAGCTTTTGCTTGTTGTATAATTTGATAATTTTTTAAAAGAGCTGCATCAATTTTATTCTCCTGCTCTAAAATTTTTGGCCATGCGTCTAGTGCAATTAGTAAAAAATCTAAGGTTTGCTGCCAATTTTTTGCTAAATTTATGGGTGTAATATTTTTTAATTTTTTATGGTCAATATTTTCAATATGACAGGTGTCAATAATTTGCGCCAAAGATGAAGCTAGGGCAATTATTTCTGCCGCTTGGGGGTTTATTTCAGGGCTATTATCTGCCCACCCCTCAACCAGTTTGGCTAACATCAAAATGCGCTTTATATTAGAAATTGCATTAGGTAATGGCTTGGCATCAAGGGCAGGTAAAAAAATTGTATCTTCTTGAGATTGGTCGCCAAAAGTTATGATATTTGGCAATAAAGCTCCGCCGGATAATTTATCACAAAAAATATTTGCTAATGTTAATCTGGCTCGTTTTGTTGGCAAGATAATTGTTACATCACTTAGGGCAAAAGGGTTTGATAAATCCCAACCATTAAGTAATTTTCCATCTAAAATATTATCGGCCAGTTTTTTTAAAAATGGCTCATGAGGTGCAATAGTAAAAAGAGTTTGTTTTCTCATTATTATATTATCTTTGCCAATAATTTTATATTATCTCTAATTTTTCTAAATCTATTTCTTTATTTTTATTCAAAATTTTTGCAATTCGCCCTGTTTTATCAGGATTTAAATCTAAAAATATTTGCCAATTTGCCTTGGCTTCTAACTTTGGGTCATTTTTTGGCCATTCAATAAAAATAATGGCATTTTCATCGTCAAAGAGACCTAATTCTTCAACCTCATTTGGCCGTTTTATTCTATATAAATCAACGTGTAAAATTAATTGCTGACCTATCTCATAGGGTTGAACTAGAGCAAAACTTGGTGAGGGAATAGTTAGGTTTTCATCTTTCATCAAAAACCTAATGATAGAGCGAGTTAGTGTGGTTTTGCCCGACCCCAAATCACCATAAAGTGCAATAATATCACCTGATTTTAACAAAGGGCCAAGTGCCTGCCCCAGTTTTTTACTTGCTTGCTCATCAACTAATAAAAATTGTTTTTCACTCATTATAGTGACAGGGTTTTTTCAAGCCCAATTGGAATTGATACAACCACTTTTGTTCCCTTTGGCTCACGACTTTCTAGCAAAATCGTGCCTTGGTGTAGGCTTACAAAAGTTTTTACAATAGCTAAACCAAGCCCAGCTCCCCTTTGCCTTCCTTTTTCACCCTCTCCCTCAAAACGAGAAAAAAGTGCATCTTTCATCTCTTGGCTAATGCCAATTCCCTCATCTTTTATGGTAAAAATAATACGTTTATTTAGAGAGGTAATATCGAGGCAAATTTTTGACCCCTTATCAGAAAATCTAACAGCATTTGATAAAAGATTATAGAGAATTTGAACTATTCGAGTGCCATCAGCATAAAAATCTGGTAAATTTTTCTCAATATTAATTTCTAAATTAACAGGCATTTCACCTAGATTAGAATTTAACATTCCAACTATTCCAGCTTTAGCTCGCTCAACCAAAGCATTCATATCTTGTTTTTCAAACTCTAATTGCAAAATGCCAGCATCTGCATGGGCTAAATCTAAAATATTATCAATCAAAACGGCTAAGGTTTGTGAAGAGGTGCGAATATAATTTGCGTAAGAGTGTTGTTTTTCATTTAGCGGCCCGGTTTCCTTTAGAGCCAGCATATCAGTAAAACCGATAATATCTGTCAAAGGGGTGCGCAATTCATAAGAGATATTTTGAACAAATTGATCTTTTAGGTTATCGGCAATAACCAATGCATCATTTCGCTCTTTTAACATAGTCTCATAAGATGCCGATTGCGTAACGTCTATAAATGTTATCATTGTTTGAGCATCTGGTAGGCGGGTGATTGAATGTTCAATTAAGCGTCCATCTGCTAGTTTTAAGCGTTCTGATTTGTCTTTTCTTATTGAATCAAGGTCAAAAATTACAGATTTTAATGAATTCCAAATTGTCTCGCCATCTTGAGGCATTGCTTTTGCGCAAATTTTTGCAATTTTATCAATATGGGGCTGTTGAGCAAGCTCATTCATTGGCAGCTTCCACATAAGCGAAAGAGGCGAGTTATAAAGAGTAAGCCGCCCGTTTGTTCCAAACACTGCAACACCCTCACTAAGTGAGTTAATAGTTTCACTTTGCACTTTTATTAATGCATTATGGCGAGTTTTTAATGCCCTTCTCTCGGTAATATCCTCATAAATATATATAACCCCTTTGCTAGGCTTAATTGGGGAAGCTACAACCTTTAAAGTTCTACCATTTGGCAAAAACCACTCTTCTTCACGACGTTTATCAAGATCATAAGAGGCAAGCCTATCATCTCTCCATTTGCGATAATTTGATGCACTAGGAAGCATTCTTTTTGTGTGAAGATGATTTAAAAATGCTTTTTCACTAGGCCCTGCTTCTAGCCAACTATCTTGCAATTCCCATAAGTCAGTAAATGCCTTGTTAAAATGAATAATTTTTTGCTCATTATTGCAAATGACAATTGGTGTGGTAATTGCCTTTATATATTCAAAACTTTTATCATTATTTTCATCTATTAAATTATCTTGAACGCTGGGCATGGGGCTTGATAGGGAAGGTAATTTTTGGTCTTGATTTTCTTCTTTGATAGGATTTTGAGCAGATTTATCATCATTTGTAAGTAATAAATTTTCGCGTCTAATACGAAGAGCGGCTCGTCCACCAAGTACATGACCGCTTATTCTTAAATCATGCCCATTTTCACCCTTTAAACTTATCTCAAACCTATTAGCATTTTTCTTTAAATCAATAACAAGGCTATTAAGTACCTCACTATCTTTCACACTTAACCAATTTGTGAAATTTATAACATTTTCTAGCTGGCTATAGGGGGGGAAAACTATATCGCTTTGTCCATGCACAACGGGGGGGGAGTTTTCTTGTGAGAATATAATAATTATTTGGGGAAGTCCTGCTAAAAGAACTTCATAATTATCAAGAGTTGAGCGCATTGATGATAACTGCTCATTTGCCTCTTTCTCATTGGCTTTTTTTTCAACAATAATAGAGCGCACAAAGAAAGAACCAATAACACCAAAAATCAGCGAGCCAATAATAATTACTAAAGGAGCAAATTCTATAATATTGCTTTTTAAAACTGGGGCAGCACTAGCGGATGAAATAAAAACAAAGGGGCTTGAAGCAAGAAGCAGGGTATTTAGAATCTTATAATTACAAGATCTCCCCTTCTGCATGAGTTTACCCTTCCTTAGAAATTATCATTGTTTTTAAGAAACAGGCAAAGGTTAAGAAACTGTAAACCCGAATCACTATCAACATAGATGGGTAAAGAATCAGCTCACAAGAGACAAAATTGCCTCTTGTGAAAAAATTTTATGCTTAGAGAGCTTGACGAAACTAATATCTATAGTGTTCGGGCTTAAATGGCCCTTTTTGATCGACCCCAATATAATCGGCTTGCTCTTTTGTGAGCACAGTTAATTTTGCTCCCAATTTAGCCAAATGCAATTCTGCAACCTTCTCATCAAGATGTTTTGGCAAGATATGCACCCCAGCTTCATATTGCTCAGATTTTGTCCAAAGTTCAATTTGTGCCAATGTTTGGTTAGCAAATGATGCCGACATAACAAAACTTGGATGACCAGTTGCATTACCTAAATTAACAAGACGACCCTGTGAGAGGAGAATTATGCTTTTACCCTCTTCCATCTCAACCAAATCAACTTGTGGCTTAACATTTGTCCATTTGAAATTTTGTAATTCAGCCACCTGAATTTCATTATCAAAATGGCCAATATTACAGACAATAGCCATGTTTTTTAGCTTTTTCATATCGTCAACAGTAACAATATCTTTATTGCCAGTAGTTGTAACAACAATATCAGCCCGTGGTGCTGCGTCTTCTAATGTTACAACTTCAAACCCATCCATTGCCGCTTGAAGCGCACAAATAGGGTCAACTTCAGTAACCAAAACACGTGCGCCAGAGCCACTAAGTGATTGTGCAGAACCCTTGCCAACATCACCATAACCACAAACAATAGCAACCTTACCTGCCATCATTGTGTCTGTGCCACGACGAATAGCATCTACTAAACTCTCACGACAGCCATATTTATTATCAAATTTTGATTTGGTAACACTATCGTTGACGTTAATCGCAGGGAAAGGCAAATCGCCTTTTTCATGCAGTTGATAAAGACGCATAACACCTGTGGTTGTTTCTTCTGAAACACCTTTGATATTTTTCTTCACGTTGGAATAAAAATTAGGCTCACTTGCTAGACGTTTTTTAATTTGTGCATAAAAATATTCCTCTTCCTCACTCTTTGGGTGCTCAAGAACACTTGGATCAGTTTCAGCCTTTGCGCCCAAAAGCACAAGCATTGTAGCGTCCCCACCATCATCAAGAATCATATTGGCGGTTTCTCCGTTGCCCCAATCAATAATTTTATCAGCAAAAGTCCAATATTCCTCAAGTGTTTCACCCTTATGAGCATAAACAGGAATGCCAGCGGCAGCAATTGCAGCAGCGGCATGGTCTTGTGTTGAAAATATATTGCAACTTGCCCAACGAACATCTGCCCCAAGCGCAACCAATGTTTCAATAAGAACCGCAGTTTGAATTGTCATATGGAGCGAGCCAGCAATACGTGCACCTTTAAGTGGCTGGCTTGCAGCAAACTCTTCTCGAATTGCCATCAAACCCGGCATTTCAATCTCGGCTAGGTTAATTTCTTTTCGGCCAAAGTCGGCCAAGCTAATATCTTTAATGGCATAGTCAGTAAAAGGCGCACTCATATTTATTTTCCTATATGTTTAAGTTGCAGCAATGTAAAAAGATAATAATATCTTAAGTTAAAACTGTTGGCGTTATACGCCTATTTTACCTTGCATACAATAAACATATAAAGAAATGTTTATATGATTGAATTTATTTTTCTAAACCATCTTCATCTTCACCAAAACCGCTCGTTACTAACTCAGCTATTGCCTCAAGCACTTCACGGGCTTGATTTCCACAAGCGGTAACAAAAATATCTGAACCTGCTCCCGCCCCAAGCATTAACAGACCCATAATTGATGTGCCGCCAACCGTTGAGCCATTACATGAAACCTTTACATCTGCATCAAAGCACTCAGCGGCATGCACAAAGCGAGCCGAGGCTCTGGCATGTAAGCCACGCCGATTGCAAATCGTAAATTTTTGGCAAAGTGAGCGCCCGCATGTATCAGTTAATGGCATTTATGATCCTAAAACATCATTGGCCACATTGATATATTTGCGCCCAGCCTCTTGTGCTTCACGTACCGCATCACGAAGATCCATTTCTGAGCGCAGGCGAGCTAATTTTACTAACATGGGCAAATTTACCCCAGCTATCACTTCGACATTGCGGTTTTGCATCACAGAGATAGCTAGATTTGATGGAGTGCCTCCAAACATATCGCTTAGAATTATTACACCCTTATCACTATCAACCTCTTCAACGGCACTAATAATATCGTTACGACGCTCTTCCATATCATCATCTGGGCCAATTGAGATGGTTGCGCATTTTTCTTGCGGGCCAACCACATGCTCAAGTGCTGCACGAAATTCTTCAGCCAAACGACCATGCGTAACCAAGACCATTCCTATCATTTTTTATCCCCTTGGTATTTGCTTAAAAATATAGTTTTATGTTTTTATTATATAGCTAAAAATGAAAATAGGTAAATATTTTAAAGAAGATTAAGTGCGGCTTTTATTAATAATATTTGATGCATGCTATCAATGGTTTGGCGGTTTGGAACTGGACATCGAGGAATGTTTACTCCTTGAACTATAGTAAAAAACTCATCCTGTTCTGGATAACGATCAAATTCTGCAACCAAATCTATTATCAGGTGAAGTTTTGCTTTTTTGATATATTCTTTTTTTATCACCCCCCGCCCACGTAACTCAATAAGGCCACCAATGTTTTTTGGGGTAAGCATATATATTTCATTATTTTTGGCTAAAATATCAACTCTATCATCGGCTATTAATAATGATTTAGGTGAGAATAAATCAAGCAATTGCAGAGCTAAAAGTGATTTTCCTGAGCCAGAACTGCCCCGCAATAAAACCCCTGTATCATTTATCATAATGGCAGTGCCATGAATATTGATTAAATCATTAGAAGAAATATTATTCATATTACACCTTGTTAGCTTTATTAAGCGTTGGGCAAAATAATAGTAAAAACAGCCCCAGATCTATCATCACGATTATCTGCTATTATTTCACCCTTATACGCCCTGATAATCTGCTGCGAAATTGAAAGGCCAAGGCCTGAATGATCGCCAAAATTTTCTTGCTTTTGTCTATCGGTATAAAAACGATTAAAGATTTTCTTTTTGTCGCCAATTATTCCACTGCCCTCATCTTTAACAGTTATGATTACTTTATTATCCTTCAACTGCACATCTAAAGTAACTTTTGCTCCTTTGGGAGAGAATGAAATTGCGTTTTCTATTAAATTACTAATAACCTGTGCAAAGCGTGAATCATGACCCAACACAAGGGCATTTTTAGCAAAATTCTCTTGCATAACTAGTTTAACATTTTTCTTTTGAGCCATGTCTTCTTGCATCAAGACAATTGTTTTTACCAATTCACTAATATCAACAGGGACTGCAGACTGACGAGCCAATTCTGCATCAAGGCGTGAGGCGTTAGAAATGTCAGAAATAAGCCGATCTAGGCGGCGAATATCATGGGCAATTATTTCATTTAGGCGTTGTTTATCTTTTTTTGTTTTTGCTAACGGTAGGGTTTCAACTGCACTTTTTAACGAAGTTAGGGGGTTTTTTAGCTCATGGGCAACATCAGCGGCAAAACTCTCAATTGCCTCAATACGAGCATAAAGCGCATCGGTCATGGCACGTAATGCACCTGATAAATCACCAATTTCATCATTTCTATAAGTAAAATCAGGAATTTGTGTTCTATCAGTCATTGAAATTTGCGCCCTCTCGGCAGCAGCAGATAAGCGGCGCATAGGGCCAGCAATTGTTCCTGCAAGAAGAAAAGATAAAATAGAAGTAACAAAAGCTGCCACTAATGCTATGCGAAGTATATTCAAACGCTCAGTTTCTATAATGTTCTCAATATCACCCGGAGCAGTGGATAGTAGCAAAACCCCTACAATAGCATTTAACCGCTGCACGGGAACTGCAACAGAAATTACTAAGTCACCTTGACTATCAATTCTTACAACATCAGATGGCGCACCAATAAGTGCCGAATTTACCTCAGGGTATAATTTACCCTCATCGATTCCATGCTCAACATAAAGTGCGTATTGTGAGCCACCAAAATAAGAAAAAAATGAATTAAACAATTCATTAAAAGAAAATTTATTCTCCTCTTCAATATCCTTTTTAGGCGCAAATACATGATCTTTTACAAAGATATTTTGACTATCTAAAATTAAAAAACCCGATTTATCATAAATTCTAGCACGGGTTTTTGTAGGGGTAACAAGGTTGCCGAGCAATGGGGCAACTCTTTCTGGATCAATCGGAAATTGTAAAGAGGGGTCAAAAAAACTAAGAGGTGAAACAGGGGTTGAACTACCAAACTCAAGCAACCTATCTGGATTTAGAATTATTACATCACTATCAATTGTCGCTGAGGCGGCAATTGCAGCTGAAATAATTTCGCCCTGCACTCGAAGCGATTGCACTCGAGCTTCAATTAAACCTGATCGCCATTGGTTAAGATATAAAATACCCATAACCAAAGCACCAAGAGCCACAAGATTAAGAAATACAATTCGCCTAGTTAGTGATGAAAAAATTGTAACGCTCATAAAACGGCGCATAAGGCGAAGAGGTGCAGATAATGGCGATAAGATTAAGGCAAGCCATGATTGGCTTTTTTTTGAGCCAAAAGGGTTTTTAGAATTATTTTTTTCTAATTCTTTCATTAATATAAATCACTATTCTCTAAAACGATAACCCACGCCATAAAGAGTATCTATCATATCAAACTTATCATCAACCATTTTGAACTTTTTACGCAACCGCTTTATATGACTATCAATCGTTCTATCATCGACATAAACTTGATCGTCATATGCTGCATCCATCAGAGAATTGCGACTTTTTACTACACCTGGGCGCATAGCAAGCGCATGAAGAATTAAAAACTCGGTCACGGTAAGAATAACCTGCTTTCCATTCCATACACAAGTATGACGCTCTTCGTCCATGGTTAGCAGGCCACGTTCAATAATTGTTTTTGAAGATGTTGAGCCTTTTGCAGAACTTGAACTTGTAACGCTTGCTTCACGATGCTCTGAGCGTCTTAAAATTGTCTTAACCCTCTCAACCAACAAACGTTGCGAAAATGGCTTTGAAATAAAATCATCAGCACCCATTTTCAACCCAAATAACTCGTCAATCTCTTCATCTTTTGAGGTTAAAAAAATTACAGGGACATCAGATTTTTGGCGCAGGCGGCGCAATAATTCCATTCCGTCCATACGAGGCATTTTAATATCTAAAATAGCCAAATCTGGTTTATTTTTTAGCAGTCCCTCTAGGCCAGTTGCCCCATCGGTATATGTTGCAACAAAAAACCCTTCTGCCTCTAGTGTCATAGAAACTGAGGTTAGGATATTTCGATCATCATCAACAAGAGCAATTTTTTTCATCATTATTCTCTTTAGCATATTTCTTTACGGTTTATATTATTATCTGTGAAAGCCTGAAAAATATATCTAAATTAAGGCAAGAAAGAAATAGCATAGATTTTGCTTATAATAATATGCAGAAAACTAAGCAAAAAACTAAGATTGAGAATAAAAAATATGATTGCCAATTTGTGCAACTTTATTAAAAACTTTTGACCAGTTTGGAGCAACATTTATCGTATGATAATAAAGCACGCTTGGGGGCAAATAAGTTAATTTTGAGCCTGCTTGAAATTGTCTAAATGCAGAATGGGCAATTAAATTTGAGCGAACCCAAGACGAGCGAACAATTATATTACCAATCCCGCCATCATCAGATCTACCATCACAGGCAAAAGAAAACTGGCATTTATATTTACTTGCGTTGGCATTTTGAAAAACCACACCGCAGATTGAATTTGGATAGCGTTTACTATCAACCCGATTTAAAATAACATTAGCAACCGCCCATTGACCCTGCTCTGGCTCGCCTCGTGCTTCATGATAAATTGCTTGGGCTAAACAATTTCTCTCGTCTTTGCCATGCTCTACTTTTTGCATCGTCGGCACATATCCTAAAGCAATAAAGTTTGAAACATCATTTGCATTAATTGCTGGTTCATCTTTTGGACTTGCCCAAGCTGAGGGAGTAAATAGCGCAGTTTTTGTTGCTTGCACTCCAAACGAAGCAATTTTTTTATTGGCAATATAGGAGGATAATAATTGCGGCGTTAAAACACTTTCTTCTTGTGCGCTCTCTTGCGCAACAGTTTTTTCACTTGCAAAAAACACAGCAATAAAAAACAAGCCAAAGGCTAGGCTATAAAAAAGCGAATTAGTTATTTTCAATTTGAATTTTGCCACGCTCAAAATTTATTCCAAATAGCTATTTTAAAAATAAAAAGTTTTCAAAGAAAAGATTTCTTATTGTTAAACGCATTATAAAGCAAGACAGGCCAAAAAGTAAAATATTTTTAGATTTAGTTAACCATAATGAATAGGGTTTTATTAACCATAGTAATTAGTCAATTATTAACCATGGTTTTTTACTTTTTATTAACCATAAACATTAATTCTTTGGCAGCAATTAATGCCCCAAGCGTGATTAAAATGGCGGCAATAAATAGGCTATTACTTGCTTTGCTAATACCAAAAAATACCAAAATAAAACTGCTAAATAATGGTGTTAAATATGCCCCAGCTCCCAGTAAAGCAATTGAGCCATGTTTCATGCCATAATCCCAAAGATAAAATGCACCCCCAACTGGGCCTAAACCAAGTGCTAGAATTGCAAGCCATTGCGATAGGTTTTGTGGCCAAATAGTTTGCTCAAAATAGAGGTGAGCAAAAGTTGCGCTAATTGCTGTAACAAGGCAAAAAAGCGTTACTGAATGAGTGGAAATGCGAACAAAGAGGCGAGAAAGGACTGAATAGCTTGCCCAAATAATAGCCGCAAAAAATGCCATGAGATAGCCAAATAAATAATTATTTGAAAATGATAAATCACCCCTAGAGGTTACAATCAACAAACTTCCTGCCAAACCCAATAATGCACCCAAGACATGCCAATATCTTAACCTGCCTCCACCATGATTTTTTGGTAAAAATATAGAGAATAATACGATTAATAATGGCCAAAGATAATTTATTAGACTTGTTTGCAAAATTGGAGCATTTCTAAGCGCAATGAATAATAATAAGTGATAGCCAAACAGACCGCCAACCCCAAGTATCCAAACTTTAAAGTCCATTTTAGCAATTTCAAAAAGATTAATTCGCTGAACAATTGCGACAACAAGCCCAATAAAAAATGCAATATAAAAATTCATCGCAAGTAATAAAAGAGGGGGGATATTGCTAACAAAACTTACTAAAAAAGCTAACATTGACCAAAGCAATATTGCGCCAAACCCTATCAATGTAGCTTTTTGTTGGCTTTGACTTTCCATTTTAACCTTTTTTCTAATGGGCATCATTCCAGTTATTTGCCGCCCTAGCATCAACCACCAAAGGCACAGATAATTGCAAAGCTGGCTCGCTGGCATGCTCCATGATGCTTGAAATTGCTACAATTGCCTTTTCTTCTTCACCCTTTGGGGTTTCAAAAATTAATTCATCATGCACTTGCAAAAGCATATCGGCATCAATTTTTTTTGTAGCCAATGCGGGCTCTATTTTTATCATTGCACGGCGAATAATATCGGCAGCCGAGCCTTGAATTGGGGCATTGATTGAAACCCGCTCAACAAATGCACGCTCCATTGGGTTTTTTGAATTGGCATTTTCTAAAATAATCTTACGTCCAAAAATAGTTTCAACAAACCCTTGCTTTTTAACCAAGGCTTTTTGGCTTTGCATATAGTCTTTAATCCCTGGGAATTTTTCAAAATACGCCTTGATATAATCGCTCGCCTCAGTCCTTGAAATGCCAAGTTGATTTGCCAAACCAAAGGCCGAAATGCCATAAATAATCCCAAAATTGATTGCCTTAGCATTGCGTCTTATATCTTGATCCATATCTTTTATTGGCACGTTAAATATTTCAGATGCCGTCATTGCATGAATGTCTTGTCCATTTGCAAAGGCTTTTTTTAATGCAGCAATATCAGCAATATGAGCCAATATTCGCAACTCGATTTGAGAATAATCAGCTGAGATTAAACTTTTGCCATTTGCTGCAACAAAAGCTGTACGAATTTTTCGCCCATCTTCGCTTCTAACAGGAATATTTTGTAAATTAGGATTTGATGAGGAAAGCCTTCCTGTAATTACCGCCGCTTGGTGATAGCTTGTATGCACTCGGCCTGTGCGCTGGTTTATAAAAGTTGGCAATGCATCTGAATAGGTAGATTTTAGCTTGCTTACTGCTCGCCAATCTAAAATTACTTTTGCTAGAGGGACATCATTTGCCGCCAAATCATCAAGCACAGAAACACCTGTTGCCCATGCGCCAGTTTTTGTTTTTTTACCGCCCTCTAACCCCATTTTATCAAATAATATCTCACCCAATTGCTTTGGTGATGCAAGGTTAAATTTTTCACCCGCCATTTCATATGCAATGGTTTGCATCACTTCTGCACGTTGAGCAAAATCAGCAGAAAGGGAAGCAAGTATTTGCCTATCAAGCGAAATGCCACGAGCTTCCATTCTTGCTAAAACAGGAATAAGCGGACGCTCAAGCGTTTCATAAACGGTTGCCGCCTTTTTCGCCACCAGTCGAGCCTTTAAAACATGCCAAAGCCTTAGAGTAATATCGGCATCTTCTGCTGCGTATTTGGAGGCTATTTCTATTTCTATTTCATCAAAACTAAGCTGTTTTTTACCCACGCCTGCAATTTCTTTAAAGGCAATTGGGGTGTGATCCAACCAACGCTCACTAAGTGCGTCCATGCCATTGCCCCGTGCGCCATCAATTGCATATGAGAGCAACATTGTATCATCAAAAGAGGTGATATTTATATCATATCGGCTTAATATTCCCATATCATATTTGGCATTTTGAAGTATTTTAAGGATTGCGTCATCCTCTAAAACTGGCTTAAGAGACGCAATAACCACTTGCAAATCTAGCTGACCCTGCACAAGTCCACCGCCAAACATATCGTCTTGACCTTGTCGATGCGCAAGCGGAATATAACAGGCCTCCCCCATTTCAGTTGCAAGGCTTATTCCAACCAGACTGGCAGTTTGATTGTCTAAGCCTGTGGTTTCTGTATCGATTGAAACAAAGCCCTTAGCTTGGATTTTTTTAACCCAATTTTGTAACGCCTCTATATTTAGAATAGTTTCATATTTTTCACGATCAACAGGAATTGCAGCAATTTTTATTTGTAACTCTTTGGCATATTTAGATGGGTTATCTTCCCCATTTACATCAGCCTCATTGCTTGTTGTTTCATCTTGCGCAACATTGGCCTTTGCTCTTAACTTAGGGTCAGCCTCAAACGCATTTTCATCGGCATCAATTTTATTTGCAATACGGGTAGCAAAAGAGCTAAATTCCATCGCTTTTAAAAATGGCAAAATTATCTTTGCCTCTAATGGCTGACGGACAAAATCTTCAATATTCTGCACAATTGGCACATCTTGTTTTAGCGTCACTAGATGATGCGAAATGCGGGCTTGATCGGCAAATTCGATTAAATTTTCACGCCGCTTATTTTGTTTAATTTCAGATGCTCTCTCAAGCAGGCTTTCTAAATCACCATATTCATTAATAAGCAAAGCAGCGGTTTTTATGCCAATTCCGGGAACTCCAGGAATATTATCAACACTATCCCCTGCAAGAGATTGCACCTCAATAACTTTATCTGGAGTTACGCCAAATTTCTCAATTACCTCATCATAGCCAATCATGCGGTTTTTGAGCGTATCAAACATTTTGATTTTACCCCCCTCATCAACCAATTGCATTAAGTCTTTATCAGAGGAAATAATAGTCACTCGTCCACCTGCATTTTTTGCTTTGATTGCATAGGTTGCAATTAAATCATCGGCTTCAAAACCTGCCTGTTCAACTGAAGCAATTGAGAAGGCTTTTGTTGCCTCTCTAGTTAGTGGAAATTGTGGGACTAAATCTTCTGGTGCAGGGGGGCGATGGGCTTTATACTTTGGATAAAAATCATTGCGAAATGTTTTGCCGCTATGGTCAAATATAACCGCCATATGGGTTGGCTCTTCACCATTCTTAAAATTGTCAATTAGCTTAAAAAGCATGTTGCAAAAACCAGAAACTGCTCCAACAGGCAGGCCATCTGACTTACGAGTAAGTGGGGGTAGGGCGTGGTAGGCTCTAAAAATAAAGGTTGATCCATCAACAAGCAAAAGATGCATTAGCACAAATCCTAATCAAGAATATAAGGTTTATATATCTAACGCTGTATCAAGTGCTAACTCAACCATTTCTTCTAATGATGTTTGGCGTTGCTCGGCATCAATTTGTTCTCCCGTTACCAAGCAATCAGTCATTGTGCAAATTGCTAGAGCTTTAGCATCAAAACGAGATGCAAGTGTATAAAGTGCCGCTGCCTCCATTTCCACCGCCAATACGCCATGATTTGGCAAATCCCCATAAGACTTAACACCATCTGGCACATAAAAAACATCAGACGAAACAACAGATGCTACATGAGTGGTAAAACCACGTTGGCTCGCTAATTCAACTGATTTTGATAGTAATTCATAATCAGCAAAAGGGGCATAATGATAAGGCGCAAAGCCATCATTCATGGAACTATCTGTTGCCGCACTCATCGCAATGATAACATCACGGACTTTAACTTTATCGTGTAATCCACCGCATGTACCAACTCTTATAAGGTTTTTTACCTTATAAACATCGAGCAACTCATGAATATAAATTGCAGCTGATGGTTGCCCCATTCCCGTGGCTTGCACAGAAATAGGCTTGCCTTTCCATGTGCCACTATAGCCCAAGCAATTACGCACCTCATTAACTAATTTTGCATCACTTAAAAAATTTTCTGCAATCCACTTTGCCCGCAAGGGGTCACCAGGTAGTAGAACCGTGTCAGCATAATCGCCTAATTTTGCTTCGTTATGTGGGGTCATATTAATTCTTAATTTGGTTTTGAATTAGCATTATTTTGTTGAGCCATATTCTCAAGATTTTGACGATAGATAGCCGCAAAATCAACAGGCTCCATCATAATCGGCGGGAAGCCGCCATTTTGGGTAACTTGCGCCAATATTTGACGAGCAAACGGGAATAATAGGCGTGGGCATTCAATCATTAGGAATGGAGCAAGTTGATTTTCTGGTACATTTTGAATACGGAAAACGCCACAATAAACCAATTCGACATTAAACAAAACCTTGCCTTCACGTTCGGCTTTTGCATTAAGAGCCAATTCAACAATATAGCTATCATCTGCTTCGCGCTTTTTAACTTGGTTATTAATTGAGATAGAAATTTGCGGTGCGCCCGAGCCTGAAATGATTGAATCTGGTGCATCAGGGTTTTCAAAAGAAAGGTCACCGATATATTGGGTCAGCAGGCTTAAAGATGGAGCAAGTTGCTGGCCAGCTTCTGGCGTTGCGCTTGGTGCAGAAGCTGCTTTAGTTTTTGGTGTGGTTTTTGATGTAGTTTTCTTTTTAGCCATGATTTTTCCTAAGTATATTTTTTAAAAGCCATATTGAGATATTAATTCTTATTTGTGGCTAACATTTTTGATTATAATAGACAACAGGAGAGGAAATTATTATTCAAATAATTAGTTTTCAGTGTGATTTATTTTTAATGAATTTAGCAATTTCACTTTTATTAGGAAAAGATGTTTGCGCCCCTGTTTTAAGAGTAGCTAAAGCACCTGCAAAAACTGCTGTTTTTATTGCTTTCCTTAATGGAAACTCTGCTTCAAGCGAATTTGCAAAAACTCCACAAAAACAATCACCTGCCCCAACCGTATCAATTGCAGAGATTTTTGGGGCTTTTATATGCCCAAAATTTTCTTGATCGGCATAAATTGCACCATTTTCACCAAGCGTGATTATTATTATTTGCTGATTTTCTTTTGCATATTTTTTTACTTGCTCAAAAATATTTTCAAAGGCAATTTTTTTACCCACTAGAGCATTAAACTCAACTTCATTTGCAATAAGAACATCACTTAAAGCGGCTAGCTGCTTTGTTTCTTTAATAAATGGTGCAATATTTAAAATGGACAGGATATTTGCCTTTTTGCTCATCTCAAGTGCAGTTTTAATTACCTTAGGTGGGATTTCTTGATTTAATAATAAAATATCACCCTGTTTCATATTTTTTATGGCTGTTTTAGCAACGCCTATATCAATTTTTTTATTAGCTCCAGCAACAACAATAATTATATTATTGCCCTTGGCATCTACAGTAATATTAGCAAGTCCTGTTGCGCAATTATACTGTTTCACATTACTTAAATCTGCGCCTTGGGCTTTTAACTCGCTTAAGGCAAGTTTGGCAAATTCATCATTTCCAACTGCGCCATAAAATTTAACCTTTGCCCCTGCACGCATTGCAGCTAATGCTTGATTTGCGCCCTTGCCTCCTGAGGCCATTATTACTTTACTGCCCAAAATGGTTTCGCCAGTTTTAGGCAGTTTTTCACAATAAGAAATAAGATCAAAATTTATTGATCCAATAATAGTTATCATTAAATATCTTTCAAAGCAGATTTTGGGGCAAGTGGCCGCAAAGCAGGGGGAGTTGGCCCTCCCGTTGCCCAATCGAGCAGCTCAATGCTATGCACAATTGGTATATCTATGCCAGAGCCAATTTGCATCATGCAACCAATATTCCCTGTTGCAATAACATCAGGTTTTGTTGCCTCAATATGCTTGACCTTATTAGTTTTTAATTTTGTAGAAATTTCTGGCTGCATAAGATTATATGTGCCAGCAGAGCCGCAACAAAGGTGGCTATCCACAGGCTCAACCACTTCAAAACCAACTCTTTTAAGCAATGTTTTTGGAAAAGTTTTAATTTGCTGGCCATGCTGAAGCGAGCAAGCGGCATGGTAGGTGACTTTTGGTTTTTTAAGCATCTTTATGGGCTTTATATTAAGC
>Ga0256834_1001116_pt1 | contig 18666 bp, 19 predicted proteins | sample 4281140metaG_FD_190536 | JGI IMG/M metagenome (GOLD analysis project Ga0256834, IMG submission 190536) | Hydrothermal vent microbial communities from East Pacific Rise, Pacific Ocean - 4281-140 | ecosystem: Environmental > Aquatic > Marine > Hydrothermal vents | place: Pacific Ocean: East...
ACCATTTGTAAGGGGGTGTTGGGTATAATTGTAATTGAAGGTTGTTTTTCAAACCGGTACAAAAAAAAGCCGCTTCACAAAAAAAGCGGCTTTTTCGGTTTGAGTATATTTTGGTTAATTGGAGGGTAATATATCAAATGTGGGATATTGTGCCGGAATAACTCGAGGCAATTTGGCGTCAAAGTTATTTTCGATGACATTGATAAATTCATTGGCGATTATGGCATAACCTCTCGAAGTGGGGTGAACGCCGTCCAATCCGAAACTTAATTCGTCGAGGTTGGTGCCGTTAAAATAATCGGCTGTATAGATGGTACCGTCGTCAATTACCAATCCGTTTTTCATTTTTTGCATAACGGAAGCCATATCTGCCAAGGCTACATTTTCGTTGGTAACGGCAATACCGGCTATGATTTGATTGTATTTTGCGGTAACGTTTCTTACATGTGAAATTTCGTCGGCTGTCAATACCCATTTATCTTCCATGGGGTATGTTATTCCTTCAACCGAAAGTTGTGCGGCTTGTGTAGCGGGAACGCCCATACCGATTAAGGCTTGCATGTGAGCTTGATTGATTTGACCGATAACGGATTTGGCGGGTAATACGATCAAATCTTCGGCGGTAGCCTGACGACATTGACCATATTGTGCCGATAATACGGCGGCAGTTTGTGCGTCGAGACCGCCGGCTTGCAGTGCAACATTCAGTTGAGCCGAAATGTCGGTTAAAGCTTCATCTTTAATAACCAAAGCACCGGCTGCATCGGTAGGGAAACTGATAGCTCTTTCGGGGACACCCAAAGCGGCAAAAGCTTGGTTGAGTAATCCGTATTGTTGGTTGAGGGTAGGTATCATAGCTGCATAGTCGGCGTTTGTTGCCGGGTTGAGCGGTGCATAAGGTATGGTGGTAAAATAGGGGACAGAAGCCACATCGGGTATGGTGGCAACAACACCTTTGGCTCCTGATGCGGTTAGCATGTTTACCATATTGTTGTATATAGCTCCAAATACGTTGGCGTTGGTAATATCTTCGGGTCCGTAAGTAGAAGGATCTATATTGCCGGCTTCGTCTTGATCAACACCTACCCCGCCTCCGGTGGCATACCACAATACATCGTTGTTGCCAATCCAAAGGGTGAAAAAGGTGGGGTGTTGTGCCATGACGTCTTCAAAAACCGATTTGTTGGGTTCGGAAGCCATTCTTACAAAATAAGGGTTGGCTTTGCCCAAGGCAATGTTGGCTATATTACCGTAACCGTTGGCTACCAAGTGAAAAATTTTGGCACCGGGCACCCCCATATTATTGTATGGACCGGGGTGAATATCGTTTAATTTGATGGAGGGTGTTTGATTGATTCGAGCAGGTCCGCCTGCGCTTAGATCAATGATTAATTTGGGTTCCAACAAGGTTTGTCCGGCTACGGTCATGCCGCCTATATCTTTGGTGTCATCTTCCAAATAAGGTTGTGTAAAGTTACCGCCTCCGGCTAATTTCATTTGTTCGGCTAAAATTGCCGGAAAAGAATTTTCTTGTCCGCTTTTGTAAAGTGTTCCGTTGGTATATCCGGCTGACAGTGAGTTGCCTATGGCAACATATTTGCTAAAATCGGCTTTGCCGCCGGTGTAATTATCACCGCTAACGGGATTTTCAAATTCGGGTTCACAAGCTACCAATCCGGTAGCCAAAACCATACTTAATATCAGGTATATAAATTTTTTCATAACTTTTTTCTTTTTTAGTAATCGTTAATTAAAAGAATAGGTAATACCAAATCCTGGAATAATGGCATTGCTTACATAAGTGCCGCCAAAACGGTGAGCACCGGGTCCTTCTCCTTTGACGTAGGTATAATCGGTTCTTTCTTTGCCGTTCACATATAACAGGGCAAAATCAAAAGTAAATTTTTTCATTTGATAGCCAAAGCCAAAAGTATAATTGTTAGAATCAAGACTAGGAGTTTCGGGTGAAAAATGTCCTTCGGAAAGCGGCGATTCGTCAAAATAATAACCCGCTCTGACAAACATATTATCGTTGAGTTGATATTCGGCTCCTATACGGAATGTACTGGTGTTGTGGTAACTTTTGTTGGCAACATTGGCAGGCAAATCGTTTTTGAATTCGATGCGTAATTCTTTGTAAATATTCCAATATGTATAATTGTAATCGACTGCGACTAACAATTTGTTGGTAGGTTTGAATGAAAAGCCTACACCCAATTCGGCGGGCATGGGCAGTTGAGCTGAAAAACCGGTTGGTTTTAAACGATTTTGCAAGAAAGCGGGCACGTTGTTAAATTCGGCTTTGCCGTATTTGGCATCGATGATAACTTTGGAACGGTAGTTTACTCCGAAAGCTATTTTGTCGGAGGGTTTTAAAGCAAAACTAAGTGCATAACCTACCGAACCTGTCATGCCCGATTCGAGTTGGACATTGGTTTTGTTGCCTTGTTCGTCGGTCAGATAACGGTTGATGTTTTTATTATAAGAAACGCTTCCGTATGCCATGATTAAAGAAGCGGAAGCGCTAATTATATCTGAAAATTTGTAGGTTAATGAAGGTTGAATATAAAAAACTTTCATGGAAATGTCATTAACAATGTCCGAGCCCGCCCAATCGTTCCAAACGGACGAACTTCCGAACGGTGTATAAATTGCCAATCCCAAACTGATATTGTCGGTCGATTGGTAAGTCATGTATAAATAAAACGGAGTTCCCGGAGGATTGTCGGTTTCGGCTGTTAAATTATACATTTCATTTTGAAATTTGACATGCGACAAAATTCCGCTTACACCGAGTGAAACGGAAAATTTTTTGTCCAAAAAGGCTATTCCCGCCGGATTAAAATAAGCGGTTTCGGTATTGTTAAAAACCGACAAGCCTGCATGAGCCATACCCAGCATGCGTTGTCCTTGTAAGGCTACCCGATAGCCGCCGGCATAAATACTGCCAAAGGATAGTAGGATTAATACGATTAATATTTTTTTCATAGTAATAAAGTTTATTAAAATTTTCATAAAATTAATGTAAATATTGTTTCCAACCAAATAAATAAGTCATAAAAAACTTGTTTTTGCAAAGCTTTAAAATCAGATAACTTAATTGTTGTTATTTAACAAAAAAGTTAAGCTTCGATTAAAAAATATTTCGGATTGTTCTGCATGAACCCAATGACCGCTTTCGGGTATTTGTATTATTTCGGAATTGGGAAAATGTGCTTTTATCAATTTTTCGTCATTTGCCAAAATATAAGGTGATTTTTCCCCCTTGATAAACAAAACCGGTTTGGTAAAGACAGTGTAGGGGGGAAGGGGTTCACCCAAATCGTTCAGGTTGTTTTTTAGGACTTTAATATTCGGCTTCCAATCAAACTTTCCGGTTGCATCGCGTTTTAAATTTTTTAACAAAAAGTTTCGGATAGCGGTCGAAGAAATTTTTTTTGAAAGAAATTGATTGATATCTTCCCTTTTATTAAATTTTTTTAAATCTATTTGTTCGATTGCTTCAAAAATAAATTGGTGATGTGGCGGATATTTTTTGGGGGTGATATCCACCACGATGAGTTTATGAAGTTTTTCGGGATATTGCATGGCAAAAAACATAGCGGTTTTACCTCCCATGGAATGTCCCATAAGATATATTTTTTGCAATTGGTTTATATTAATATAATGTATAAGGTCATCTACCATGGCTTCATAATTCATTTCGTCGTCGTGAAAACTTTTGCCGTGGTTTCGCAAATCGATCAAGTGCACTTCAAAACCATGATTGGCATATCGTCGTGCCAAACTTATCCAATTGTCTCCCATACCCAACAAACCGTGTAAGATTAGAAACGGTTTGCCTTGTCCTACAATTTTGGCATGCAACAGGGGTGTCATTTAGGCTTTAAGTTTTTGTTGATACATTCGAATGACGTTTTCCATTCCGAATAAAATAGATTCGACAATAAGAGCATGACCTATGGAAACTTCGTCTAAATACGGTACATTTTCTTTAAAATATTTAATGTTGTCCAAGTTTAAATCGTGTCCTGCATTGATACCCAAACCCAATTGATGCGCCAATTCAGCCGCTTTGCCAAAAAGGTGCACAATATTTTTGTTGCCTTTGGCATATTCGGAAGCATAACTTTCGGTATAAAGTTCAATTCGGTCGGTTCCGGTGGCTGCGGCACCTTTAACCATTTTCAAATCAGGATCGACGAAAATAGAGGTTCGAATACCGTTGTTTTTAAATTCTTTGATAATATCAATCAGATAATCTTTATATTTAACGGTATCCCAACCGTGGTCGGAAGTGATTTGGTCGGGGTCGTCGGGTACCAAAGTTACTTGTTGAGGTTTGACAGACAAAACCAAATCGATAAATTTGGGGATGGGATTGCCTTCAATATTTAATTCGGTATAAATAACCGATCGCAAATCACGCGCATCTTGGTAGCGTATGTGACGCTCGTCGGGACGAGGGTGAATGGTTATGCCGTCGGCACCGTATTCTTGGGCACGTTGAGCAAACTCTATTAAGTTTGGATAATTGCCGCCTCGTGCGTTGCGTAAAGTGGCGATTTTGTTGATATTTACACTTAATTTTGTTTTATTGTTCATAACAATTTTTATGTTTAAAAAAAATGATTATAAAATTTTTTCTATTTTTTCGATATAATTTTTGGGAGGGCGTATAGGTTTTCCGGTTTGAGCATCGGCAAAAACCAAAACCACTTCGCCTTCGGTAGTTTTGATATTTTTTTCATTATAAATTTCATATCCGAAAACAAGTCGAACGCCTTGCAATTTTTTGACAAATGTTTTTAAAGTTATCAGTTCGTCAAAAGTAAGCGGCATAAAGAATTTGGTAAAGAGTGCATATACCGGCAGGATAAAACCCTCTTCTTCCATTTTTTTGTATGAGATACCGATTTGATGCATAAGTTCAATACGTCCCATTTCAAAATATTGTGCATAGATACTGTGATGAATATAACCCATTTGGTCGGTTTCGGCATAACGGGTTTTGAATTGCAATTCGTGAATTTTTTTCATAAAAATTTTCTTTACATTATCTTTAAAATTTTCCTACAAATGTATCATTATTTTTTGTAAAAATCGCTATTTTATTGAGACATAAATAATAGGAAAAAAAAAGTTAAAAAACAAGTGAAAAAAATTTTTTTTATCCAAAAATTTGTTTCAAATTTGCAACTGATATTTGTTGAGAAAAATTGTATAAAAATCGTGTTAACCTACTAACTGACTATGAATCAAGCTGTTGTTTTGTGGAATAAATGTTTGTCCTTTATCAAGGATAATATTGATGAGGTCGCTTTCGACACTTGGTTCAAGCCATTGGTTCCTATTGATTTAAAAGGGAATATTCTCAAAATACAAGTTCCCAGCAAGTTTTATTACGAGTGGATTGAAGAACATTATTTGCAATTGTTAAAAATTGCTTTGACCAAATATTTAGGTGCCGATGCCAAATTGATTTACAGTATAAAAATGAGTGCCGAGGCACATCAAAATCAAGATCATTTGATGGATTTGCCCAGCTCAAACAGACCTCCTGTTGAGACTCGAAATCGCAAAACCACCAAGACTTTTGTCCCCGAGATAAAAAACCCGTTTGCTTTTCCCGGCATCAAAAAAATTCACATCGATTCGCAACTCAATCAACATTATACTTTTGATAATTTTGTAGAAGGAAATTCCAACAGATTGGCAAGAAATGCAGCCAAAGCCGTTGCCAAAAAACCGGGAGGAACTTCATTTAATCCGTTGTTGATATACGGTGATGTAGGTTTGGGTAAAACACACTTGGCAAATGCCATTGGTATTGAAGTCAAAAGTCAGTTTCCCGACAAAACGGTTTTATATGTTTCTACCGAAAAATTTATCCAACAATATACAACGGCAACACAGCGAAACAATCGTAACGATTTTATTCATTTTTATCAAATGATTGATGTGCTGATAGTTGATGATATACAGTTTTTGTCGGGCAAACCCGGAACGCAAGATGTCTTTTTTCATATTTTCAATCATTTGCATCAAAACAAAAAACAAATTGTTTTAACTGCCGACAAAACGCCGGTTGATATGCAAGATATTGAACAACGATTATTGTCGCGTTTTAAGTGGGGGTTATCAGCCGAGCTGCAAAAACCCGATTACGAAACCCGCAAAAAAATCATCATGAATAAACTCTATGCCGACGGAGTAAAACTCCCCGACAATGTGATAGAGTTTATCGCTCAAAGTATCAAAACCAATATACGCGAATTGGAAGGTATTATAATATCATTAATAGCTCATGCTTCTTTTGATCACCGAGAAATCAATTTGGAATTGACCAAAGAAATTATACAAAATTATGTCAAACAAACCAAAAAAGTTTATTCCATTGATATGATTAAAGAGATTGTAGCAAAATATTTTAATGTCGAAATAGAAGATATCCAATCCAAATCGCGTAAACGTGAAATAGTGCAAGCACGACAGTTTGCCATGTATTTTGCAAAAAAAATAACCAACAAGCCTTATGCCGAGATAGGAAAGAGCATTGGCAATCGCAATCACGCAACCGTATTACATGCTTGTAAAACCATTGACGGTTTGAAACAAATAGACAAAGAATTTAACAAGTTTTATAAAGATTTGGAAATAGAATTTTCTTTGTAAAAACAAATTCACTTACCTTTGCTTTAAAATATAATTTTTATGCCCGAAAAGAAAAAAATTTTGATGGTATGTTTGGGCAATATTTGTCGTTCGCCTTTGGCGGAAGCTTTATTGCGCAGCAAAGTAAATTCGGATAAAATAATTGTCGATTCAGCCGGTTTGGACAGTTATCATGTAGGAGAACCGCCGTGTAAAACTTCTCGCGAAACAGCGGCTCTGCACGGTTTGGATATTTCCAATTTGCGTGCCCGTCATTTCACGCCGGAAGATTTTGACCGTTTTGACCTTATTTACATCATGGATCATTACAATTGGGATTTGATACAACGTAAAGCACGAAACAAAAAAGATTTGCAAAAAGTAAATTATATTTTGAATGAAATTTTTCCGGGTGAGAATATGGAAGTCCCCGATTCTTATCAAAAAGGAAGAAATGCAGCCGAGCTCGTTTACAATATGCTTGACGAAGCTACTACCGCCATTGCTAAAAAATTGCGAAGTGAATAAAGGAACATTATTTTTAATTCCGGCACCTTTGGGAGCAACCCCCATAGACGAAATCATGCCCGAAACAGTTAAAAAAACCGTAGCAAAATTACGGTATTTTATTGTCGAAAACGAAAAAACGGCACGTAGATTTATCAAACAAATTTGTCCCGAAAAAAAGCAATCGGAATTGGTTGTATATCAATTAAATAAACACGATAAAACTGCCGGTTTGGATAATTTTATCAAACCTTTGCTGGCAGGTGAAGATATTGGTTTGCTTTCGGAAGCCGGTTTACCTGCCATAGCTGATCCGGGTGGTTTGGTGGTAGCCATGGCACACCGCAAACAAGTACCCGTTAAACCACTGTGTGGTCCTTCTTCATTAATGTTGGCTTTAATGTCATCGGGACTTAACGGACAAAATTTTTCGTTTGAAGGTTATCTGCCCAAAGAACAGGGAGCTTTAAAAAAACAAATCAAGTTGTTGGAAAAACGTTCGTTGCATGAAAAAAAGAGCATAATTTGTATTGAAACACCTTATCGCAACAACAAACTTTTTCAAAGTTTTATCAAATATTTACATGCCGATACCCGTTTATGCGTTGCTTCGGATTTGACACTTCCTACCGAGTTTATCAAAACTTTGCCGGTCAATAAATGGCGACAACATCAACCCGATTTACACAAACGCCCTACGGTTTTTATTTTTCAATCCCGATAAAGTATTGGAATAGTTTTTGTTACATAATTAATAAACAAAACGACCGAAAAGTTTAGGTTATAAAAAAATGAATAACCGGCATAGGTTACAACCGAATTGTTTTGGGTCGTTATTCAAATTTATATCCTATGAAATTTATAACGAAATACGGTTTATTGATATTATTTATAGGTATGTTTAGTGCCTGTTCTTCTACAAAAATTACCTATGATCAATCAGTTGATTTTAAGCAATATCGGACTTATGCTTTTTACAAAAAAGGCATAGATGCTTTGCCCATGCCACCCAAAAAGAAAAAAATTATTTTAAAAGCCTTGTCTCGTTCTCTGCAACAAAAAGGCTTGCACAAATCGACGCAACCCGACTTAATAGTGAATGTTTTTACCGATATTCACAAACGAATTGATGTTTATCCGGGCTATTATACCCCTTATTACCGTCGTATGTATGTCGAGAAATCAAAAGAAGGAACCGTTTATGTCGATATAGTGGATATGAAACGCAAAAAGGTAGTTTGGTCGGGTAGTCGATATATCAATTACAAAAGCAATGATATTAAGGCTATAAATCGTGCCGTTACCAAACTTTTGGAAAGATTTCCTCCGCATAAATAAATTTGATTTTTGGGTTTTGGTCCGGTATAATTTATTTACATTTGTCGGAAATATTTTCTGGTATGAATAAAATAGCCCTTGTTACCGGTGCCACTTCGGGTATAGGTGAAGCTACCGCTTTATTATTGGCAAAAAATAATTTTGATGTTATTATAACCGGACGACGCAATGAACGATTAAACCAATTATCCGCTCGGCTGAAAGCCATGCAAGTTCGCAATTTGCCTTTGCAGTTTGATATTCGTCAAAAAAACGAAGTATCTAATGCCATGTTGCAATTGCCTCCCGAGTGGCGACAAATAGACTTGTTGGTCAATAATGCCGGTTTGGCTGCCGGTTTGGAACCGTTGCACGAAAATTTGATTTCGGATTGGGAGCAAATGATAGATACCAATATTAAAGGATTGTTATATATCACCAAAATAGTTGCCACCGGAATGGTAGAACGTCGGTCGGGACAAATAATTAATGTCAGTTCCATAGCAGGCAAAGAAGCCTATGGCAAAGGAGCCGTTTATTGTGCTACCAAACATGCCGTAGAGGCTTTGACCAAAGCCATGCGTATCGATTTTAATCCGTATGGTATCAAAGTTGGTAGTGTTTCACCCGGAGCAGTTGAAACCGAATTTTCAATAGTTCGGCTTAAAGACGCAAATGCCAACCAAAAGGTATATGCAGGTTATACGCCTCTTAAAGCCGATGATATTGCCGATGCTATTTTGTATATGGCAACTCGTCCGGCACATGTCAATATTGCCGACATATTTGTTTTACCTACGGCACAAGCCAATGCTACGGTATTTCATAAAAAACATTAGTTTCGGAATTTATTAATCGAAGTGTTTAAGTTCAATGTTTATTCAATACTTTTTAGAAGGAAAAATTATAGCAATATCGTATCATAATAAATGATTACCCGTGTCTTTATTAAACGTAAATCAATTTGGTATTATCTATGACAAATAGTTTTTTTATGCTTTTTCGTATGTAAGTGTATAAATCAGATTTTTTTTTAATATATTTTTTTATTAACTTTGCGTTGCAAAGTTCTTTGTTATGGATAAAAATAAATATTTAGAAGATTTACAAGAAATAAAAAAACTGATGAATCGTTCATCAAAATTTTTGTCTTTGAGTGGTTTGAGTGGTGTTTTTGCAGGTGTCTATGCACTTTTGGGTGTATTTGTTGCAGATTATTTAATCAATGAGAAAATAGTAGTAGCGGTTCCTTACACTCGCACACAAACTTACTTATTGGTGCAACTATTAGGGCTGGCTTTTGTTATTTTACTTTTATCGATTGCAACGGCTTTTATTTTTAGTTACCGGAAAGCAAAACGTCAAAAGACTAAAATGTGGGACGAAACAGCCAAGAATTTACTTTTTCATTTTTTATTGCCGTTATTGACCGGTGGTTTGTTTGCTTTGATTTTGATTAGTAGGCAATATTACGGTTTAATTGCAGCCATAACTCTTATTTTTTACGGATTGGCCTTGGTCAATTCAGCAAAATATACTTATGGAACTATTTTGTATTTGGGTATTTCCGAAATAATTTTAGGTTTGTTGGCAACTGCTTTTCCGGGTTACGGTTTATGGTTTTGGGCATTGGGTTTTGGAGTATTGCATATTTTTTACGGTGGTATAATGTATTTCAAATTTGACAGAAAATAATGTCGGGTATCATACAACATATTAACAAAGCTTTTGACAATAGGGTTCGATTGGGTATTATGAGTGTTCTTATGGTTAATGAAAAAGTTGATTTTAAACGCTTGAAACAACTTTTGGGTGTAACAGACGGCAATTTGGCAAGTCATATTAAAGCTCTTGAAAAGTTAAATTACATTGAAGTATATAAAACCTTTGTCGATAGAAAACCCAATACATCTTATAGCGCAACCCGTTTTGGCAAAGAAGCTTTTAAAAAACATATCGATGCACTTGAAAAATTAATTCATCAACAAAAGTAAATTTTTTTTTAAATATACACTTTGAAATACAAAGCACTTTGAAAATTTTAACAAATAAAAAACAATAAATTATGGAAACAAAAAATCAAAATCAACATGTTTTTAATTCGGCAAAAAGAATTTCGAACAGCACTACATTTCGTATGCTTGTCATCGGTTTTTTAACTTTGATACTTATGATACCCATGAGTTTTATTAATGATTTGATTACCGAACGTAAACACCGCAAAACCGATATGATATATCAGATAAACAAAGATTGGGGTGGTGATACAGGTATTTACGGTGTTATTCTAAAAATCCCTTACAAAACTTATGTAACACGCACTTATTATGACAGTCATAACAAAAAACACGAAGAAGTAACATTTGATCGATACAAATATTTATATATTTTTCCGGACAGCATGCAATTAAGCGGTAATTTGTATGCCATACCCAAGCATCGCGGTATTTTTAAAACAATTGTTTATAAAGCACAAACAAGACTTACAGGACAATTTGCATATCCCGACTTCAAATCTTTTAATATTGACCCTTCCGATGTAGATTGGGACAAAGCTACTTTGCTTTTTAAAACTACAAATAATAAAGGTATATTGGATAGGATGAAGGTTAAACTCGGAAAACGAACTTATGATTTTTATTTGCAAGGAAAAGATGTAGATGATGTGCTTTATAAAAAATTTGAAACCAAAGCCTTGCAAAAAAATCCTTTTTCACAATCAAAATATCTTTCATTTGAAATGAATTATAATGTGAAAGGCAGTCAAAGTTTTTATGTAATACCATTGGCTTCCACAACCGAAGTTGCGCTAAAATCCAATTGGAAAGACCCTAAGTTTACGGGTTATTTTCTTCCCGATAACGACAAAAAAATTTCAGACGATAAAAAAAGTTTTGAGGCTCATTGGAAGATTATAGATTATCAGCGTCCTTTTCAAAAAGCTTATAAAAATGTTTTGCCAAAGATTGACGAATATGCTTTTGGGGTAGAATTGTTGGTAATGGTAGATGATTATCTCAAATCGGAACGTTCGGCGAAGTATGCTTATTTGGTTATATTTCTAACGTTTTTAATTTTCTTTATTATTCAATACGTGGGAAAAGTAGAAATTCATTTTTTCAATTATTTTTTGATAGGTATGGCTTTGGTTATTTTTTATACTTTATTGGTTTCGGTATCAGAACATATCAATTTTAATGTCAGTTATGCCATAGCTTCGGTTGCAACTGTTTTGTTAATAGGTTTGTATGCCGGATCCATTTTAAATTCCAAAAAGTTTATGGGCTATATTTTTTCGGCTTTAAGTGTATTGTATTTATATATTTTTGTAATTATTCAGTTAGAAAATTATGCCTTGTTGGCCGGAAGTATTGGCTTGTTTGTTATTTTGGCGTTAATAATGTATGCGTCACGCAAGATAAAATGGTAATGTGTTATACAGAGCAGCAAAAAGAGAGACTTCAAAATCTCTCTTTTTGTTTTGCAATAAAATAACGCCAAGGTTTGTCTTTCCATTCACCTGCATAATCAATACCAATTCGTTTGGTTTGTAAAATTTGTTTTCGGGTAGTGTTTATACCTTCATCGGTAACCCATAAATGGTTTTCGGGAATGAGTTTTTTGCGGTTTAACTCTCGTTTGATTTGCATCTGTTTGGTTAGTTTTCCGGGACCGTCGGTTTTTACGGGCAAATTTTCAAAAGGTTTGTCGTTTCGACTGATTTGCAAATCTGAAACGCCCCTGATTAATACGGCAGCCGGAAATCCCTTAGGCATAGTAACAAAGTTGAGCATTTGATACATGCCGTATATCAAATAAATGTATATGTGCCCCGGCGAGCCGAACATAACTTCGGTGCGAGGTGTGAAGCCTTTGCTACAATGACAAGCCAAATCTTCGGTACCGTGATAAGCTTCTGTTTCTGTAATAACGGCTTTATACAAGCCGTCTTTTGTTTGATGATACAATACCTTACCCAATAAATCTTTAGCCACCAAACGGGTATCACGAGCAAAGAAATCGGGCGTTAAAATATGTTTGTTTTTCATACCAGACAAAAATACAGATTTTTGGAATGTTGTCATAAAAGAAGTAGAATTATTGTATTTTTATTTTTCTATTATAAAATATTTTTAAATAATTAGAAATCAGATATTTATAATAAAAAAATCAATATTTATGATGCCGTTAAGATGAAGATATACTGCATATTAATAAAAGTATCGGAATAGAAAAACGGTCTCAATCGGTTAGAAATATAACCGATAGGTAACCGATTAACATCATTAGCTTGATCAGACGGCTCAGGTCGGTATAATTTTTTTGTATTAAACATTTTAGCGATAAAATAAATGATAAAAATCCGGTGGTTAATAAGGTGTAAAAAATATAATTGTTTAATTGGTTTTTATATATAAAAAGAATGTAAAAAAAAGCCAATTCCAATCCGATTAAAAGTGTTAAACTTGCTTTAAAATTTATTATGGGTAAGGTGTAATAGCCGTGTAATTTGTCATATTGCATATCTTCCATATCTTTAACCAGTTCACGCATCAGGTTTAGTAAAAAAGCCATAGAAAGCAAAAAATAAAATTCGGTTCTTTCAAATTGTAATCCTTTGGTGTAAGCAATTGGTATATAAATAGCAAAGGTCGTTAAAAAAGCTATGGTTAAATTGCCTGCCAAGACCCATTTTTTTAAAATATAATTATAAAAACTCAACAAAAAAGGTACATTTAAAACAGCATAAAGCAGGGTAGGAGAAAAAGTTTGATAAAAAGCCGTAAAGCCGAAAATAAACCCCAAAATTAAAAATACGATTGCCCAAATAAGATAAGTTGTTTTGTTAAAATGTTTAAAATCGGGTTTTAAACTGTCGGGTTCGTAGTCGAGTAGGTTGTTTTGCAAATTACCGAACATGCCGAAAAAAGTCATGGATAAAACCAAAAAAAGCCAACCGTTGGTAAAAGACATGTTTAGATTATAAAAAACATGATACAATAACAATTGTAGCAAAAGATAAATAACTACGTTTTTCCAACGGATTTGTTTAACAAAATCAATTAGCTGCTGTTTCATTTTGTTCCGTATTAAATTTCCAATTGCCTTGTACACGCAAAACTTGTTCTATTACGTCACGCACACAAGTTTCACCACCTTTGTGGTGCGAAATATAATCGACTGTTTCAAGCACTTCTTGAACGGCATCGCGCGGTGCAGCCGACAAACCGACATTTTGTAATAAAGGCAAATCGGGAATATCGTCTCCCATATATAAAACTTCTTCGGGACGCAAATTATTGTCTTTAAGGTATTTTTTATAAACGGGTAATTTGTTTTGAATTTTGATAAAAATGTCTTTGATATTCAAATATTGCAATCGTCGTATGACATTTTCGTCTTGTGCCCCCGAAATAATGGCTACACGGTAACCTTTTTTGAGTGCCGTTTTAATGGCAAAACCGTCTTTGGTGTGCATGGAACGTATCAGGTTGCCCGTATCGGGTATATAAACTTTGCCATCGGTTAAAACACCGTCTATGTCAAAGATAAATGTAGTAATATGGTTGAGTTTTTTCTTATATGAATGTGCCAAGTTGTTTTTCATTCTTGAATAAATTTGATACAAATATAAGAGAATTATTTGATTGACGGGCAGATATAAACAAGTCAATTTGACCAAACAAAACAAGTGTTTTTTTTCTTTCATTTATTAAAACGTAGTGTTTGACGTCATCCAATTTTTCAAAACAGTAGAAGTGCGGTATCCTAATTTACACGTTCAATCCGTTATAGTATAAGAATTGCTTTAATAACCCGTTTTGATTTGGTGAATTTGCGCAACCTTACCTCGTGTTTGTTTCGTGTTTAAAATAGTTATGTAATTTTTTTGAAACTTTTCAAAGCAATATTCCTTTTTAAGTATGATACCGAACCGAGTTGCGAAATACCCTCTAAATGTTTAGAAATAAGTGGCACGTATGTTGATATGGCACTGTTGTGCTATTACAAGGCTTGCATAACGGACTTTTATTATAATTATTCGGTTTTTTCGACGATTACCACAAAATTGTTGTAAATTTGTCAAAATTGAAAATAACAACTTCATGTTACACGAACTGAATAAAATTTCCGATTTAAAAGCCTTAGCTTTGAAAAACAAACCCAAAAAATTGGTTTTGGCGGCAGCCGGCGACGAACATTCTATCGATGCAGTTATAGAAGCATACAAAATGGGTGTGATAGAACCCGTTTTGGTAGGTCGCAAAGAAGAGATATACCGGCTGACAACCGATTGTAAAAAAATAGACCGGTTCGAAATTTATGACGTAAGCGAAGACAAAGCCATTGTAAAAAAAGCCGTAACCCTGTTGGTAAGCGGTCAAGCAGATATTTTGATGAAAGGAAACGTAACTACGGCTACATTGCTCAAAGGCGTTTTGAACAAAGAATACGGCTTGCGACATAAGTCGTTTTTGTCTCACTTTGCTCTGTTTGAAATACCCAATTATCATAAGCTTTTGGCAATTACCGATGTAGCCTTAAATATTTTGCCGCCTTTGGAACACAAGGTACATATAGTTGAAAATGCTGTAAATTTTATCAGAAAAATAGGCATACAACAACCCAAAATTGCCGCACTTTCGGCTATTGAAATGGTCAATGAAAAGATGCCTTCCACACTCGATGCAGCTTTGCTATCAATTATGCAACGACGCGGACAAATCAAAAATTGTTTAATTGACGGTCCTTTGGCTTTTGACAATGCCATAAGTTTGGAAAGTAAAAAACAAAAAAAATTGGGCGGCGATGTTGCCGGAAATGCCGATATATTGCTGGTTCCTAATGTAGAATCGGGTAATATTTTGTATAAATCGCTGGTAGCTTTTGCCAATGCCAAAGTAGCGGGTATTGTTTTGGGTGCCGATTTTCCTATTGTTTTAACCTCACGTGCCGATTCGGAAGAGACCAAACTCAACAGTATATTGTTGGCGGCTGCTTCGGTAAATAATATATGATTTTAATTCAAAAGAAAATTTAGCGTATCCAAATGAAAAATCCTCGAATTTTGGTTATCAATACCGGTTCAACTTCAACCAAAATTGCTGTTTTTGAAGCCAAAAGTCTTCTCTGGCAAGAAAAAATAGAGCATGATACCGGTACTTTGGAACAGATGCAAGATTTTGATAATCAGGTATTTTACCGACAAACTTTAATTCGTGATTTGTTAGAAAAAAACGGTTTTGAGCCTACCGGTTTGGATATGATAATGAGTAGAGGCGGTTTGCTTCGTCCGGTAGCGTCGGGGGTCTATCGCGTAAATGACAAAATGTTACATGACCTTCGACATGCACCCCGACAACACGCCAGTAATTTGGCAGCAGTTATAGCTTACCAATTGAGTGAAGATAAAATACCGGTATATATAGCCGATCCGGTAGTTGTGGACGAAATGCAAGAAATAGCCCGTTATGCAGGTCATAAGTTATTTCAACGCATATCAATTTTTCATGCGCTTAATCATAAAGCGGTAGCCCGAAATTTTGCCCGAAATCAGCATGCAAAATATGAAGAACTAAATTTAATAGTGGCTCATTTGGGAGGTGGAATTTCGGTAGGAGCACATCAAAAGGGGCGTGTAATTGATGTCAATCAAGCACTGGACGGCGAAGGTCCTTTTTCACCCGAACGAAGCGGAACTTTACCCGCGGGTGATTTGGTTAAACTTTGTTTTTCGGGACGTTATTCGCAAACCGAAATCCAAAAAATGATCGTGGGCAATGGCGGATTGGTATCATATTTAAATACCAACAACATAAGAAAAATAGAAAATAACTTAACACCCGATAAAAAACAAATATTATCTGCTATGGCTTATCAAATTGCCAAAAGTATAGGAGAGATGTCCGTAGTCCTCAAAGGAAATGTCGATGCAATTTTGCTAACCGGAGGGGTGGCACATTCACAATTTATTACAGGTGAAATAAAAAAATATATTAACTTTATTGCACCGGTATATATTTATCCGGGCGAAGATGAAATGCAAGCCTTGGCTTTCAATGCTTTTTTGTTGTGGAACAACGAATTGAAAGCAAAAACTTATTAATAAATTACAAAATAACTATGATTTAATTTTGTAAATAAATTGAAATTAATTGATAATGAACTTTCAAATCCTATACAAAATCAGACAAAACGGAAATTTGTATTTGACGATTTTGTTGCTATTGATTTCCATTCATTTTTGGGTTTATACACACTTTTTTCCCGTTAAATATTTTTCAGATAGTTATATTTATTTGGAATTGGCAAAAAACTTATCCGCCGGTAAAGGATATTACTTAGCCGAAAATCCTCATCAAATTTATTCGTTTTATCCGCCGTTGTATAGTTTGTTTATTGCTTTGGTTCAACTACTCACCGGTCTGAGTTCTTATGCTTCGGTTCGACTGGTTTCTTATTTTTCATTGTTGTTGTTTTTGTATTTATTTGACAAGATATTGCGTTTTTACGATTTAAAACCGGTATGGCGTTTGGGAATTTTGCTTTTGTTTTGGTTTTCTTCTACCTATGTAATCTATTTGATTGCTTTGAGTGAACAAATTTTTTTGCCGCTGTTTTCGGCACATATTTATGCTTTGTTAAAATGGTATAAGTATCGCAAAAACAAGTATTTGTGGCGGGCAGGTTTGTTTATGGGTTTTATGTTGCTAACGCGTTATGCCGCTTTGGGTTTGCTTTTTTCCGAAAGTCTTTGGATTTTGTGGATTTTATACCGTTACAAAATTTCTTATCATAGAATTTTTGCTTTTTTGTTGCCGCCTTCCATTGTTTTCGGAACTTGGTATGCAGTCCTTTATTTAAATCGTTCTTTAACAATGGGACGAAAATTAGTAATACATCCACCTAATAAGTTTCATCTTAAAGATTTGATTATCAGTATTTCAAATTGGCTTTCACCCGGATTTACACCTTATTTTGTGCTCCCTGCTTTTGTTCTATTGGCTTGGATAATGAACAAAAACAGAAAACAAGTTGTTGTTTTGCTTCATCAAGATGATACATGGCTTTGGTTGTTTAATTTTATAGGCTATTTGCTGTTTATAACCGCAACGGTTTTTTTATTTGACCATACTACTTCTTATGATTGGCGTATGTTATTGCCGGTATATTTTTCCTTTGTTATAATGGTGGCACTTTTGTTGTCAAAAAGTTTTAAAAAACGAATGAAAAAATATATCGGATTATTGTTGGCATTGATTTTTGCTTCGCATCTGGTATTTTTTGCACAACTTAATATTTTGGTCGAAGAAAAAAACTATATGAAAGGACTGGAAACTTATTTACAAACCTCCTATTTATATATTTATACCAATACACCTGACGTTTTTCCCGAATATATGCAAAAAGACAATCATTTACAATCTTTGCCTTTTAAATACGACCCTAAAAGCACACTTCGTAATCCGGATTACAATAAACAATTGGAACTGATGAAAAAAAGAGTGTTGCAACACAAAGCGGTTATTATTTATTTTGACAAACATGACGATCGTATTTTTTTGACTTCCCCCGACGAACTAAACCAAATTTTTCCCGATATTAAACAAAAAACTTTTTCAAAAGGTATCATATTTGAAAATTTAAAAGAATAAAGAAAAAAAACTTTTATAATCATTCCAAATAAACTATCTTTGCTTCAAATTAGCTACAAAGGACGGATTTGGCTGCTTGCAACCTTTTAAAAAAATGCTAAAATGCAACTGCATCAAGTCTTATCCGTTGTCTTTGTAAATTATAAATCTTTAAAAACAATGTGATATGTCATATTTATTTACATCAGAATCAGTGTCCGAAGGACACCCCGACAAAGTTTCCGATCAAATTTCCGACCATTTGCTCGACAATTTTTTAGCTTTTGATATCGAATCAAAAGTTGCCATCGAAACACTGGTAACTACCGGTCAAGTAGTGGTAGCCGGCGAAGTAAAAAGCAAGACTTATGTCGATGTGCAAAAAATAACTCGCGATACCATTAAAAAAATAGGTTACGATAAAGATGATTATTATTTCAGCTACAAATCATTGGGCGTTTTGTCTGCCATACACGATCAAAGCGAAGATATCAATCAAGGTGTAGTGCGTGAAACCAAAGAAGCACAAGGGGCAGGCGACCAAGGTATGATG
>Ga0256834_1001117_pt1 | contig 18665 bp, 16 predicted proteins | sample 4281140metaG_FD_190536 | JGI IMG/M metagenome (GOLD analysis project Ga0256834, IMG submission 190536) | Hydrothermal vent microbial communities from East Pacific Rise, Pacific Ocean - 4281-140 | ecosystem: Environmental > Aquatic > Marine > Hydrothermal vents | place: Pacific Ocean: East...
TTAAAGAAAATCATACATAATTAACAGAATTGAGAAACTGATAAAGAAAAAATCCGATATGAAACTCATACCGGATTCTTTTTGTTAGAAAACTTTAAAATTATTGCCTTACTTCTGAAAGTGCCTTGCTGGTCAAAATTTGGCTAAAAAATACCCGGGAACTTTATATATTAGCTTCGGGTATTATTATAGGATATGTCTTAGCTTTATTATTTAACTCGTAATTTTTGACCTACTTTGATATAATTACCTTTTAAGTGGTTTAGTTTGCGTAATTGTTTGATAGATACTTTATAATTGACATGAATACGGTATAATGTTTCGCCGGGTTGCACTATATGATAAACGGCATTGTCTTCTGTTGTGCTTTTATCCTTTTCTTTTTTAACAGGTTCTGTCTTTTCCACTTTCGGTTCGGGAGCCGTTTGAGTTTGCCCCATTTTTTTTAAGGGAATTTTAATCACACTGCCTACGGCAATATTATTACCGGACAAATTATTTAAACGACGCAATTCATTGATATCTATCCCTGCAGATTTACTAATAGAAAACAAAGTTTCACCCTGTTTAACCACATGTAAGGTGACATTTTTAGTATCTATTTTTTTGGTTTCTTTCTCATTGGTTTTTTTATCAATTTCAGTGGTATTTATTTCTTGGCTATTAACCGGTTCTACCGTTTCGGTTACGGTTTCTTCACTTTCTTTGTTTTCACTAATTTCTTCACTGTTTGTGGTCATGTTATTTCCGTCATTTTCGGTTAAAACCAAAATTTGTCCGGGATATATATCAAAGTCATTTAAGTTATTGATACGTTGAATATCTTTAACCGGAACATTAAATTTTCTGGAAATGGTAAATAAAGTTTCGCCTTCTTTGACTTCATATATAAATTTCTTTTTTTTGTCCTTATGGCTTGTATTGTCTTCTTCTACTTTAACACTCATATCGGCCAATACTTCTTTATCCATTTTACTTAGATTATATTTGTTGATAATATAAATCAGCTTATCGGGATAACTGGGATCGGTGGCATAGCCGGCTTTTTTAAGACCGCGGGCCCAAGCTTCATAATCTGTTTTAGGTAACCGGAACAAAAAGGCATACCGTTTACGATTGGCCAAAAAACGTGAATGATCTTTAAATGATTCTTCAGGATTTTTATATTTTCTAAAACACTCTTGAGCTGTATTGTCATCGTGCAGAATTTTTTCGCCATTCCAATCTTTATGACATTTAATACCAAAATGGTTTTTTCCTTCTACTGCCAAGCGGCTTTTACCGGATTGCGATTCCAATATACCTTGTGCCATGGTAATACTGGCCGGTACACCGTATTCTTTCATTTCCTTTTTGGCAATAGGGGCATATTTGGCAATATATCTTAAAGTAGCAAAATCAAGATTTTGATCAGCCTGTGGTGCAGGTATTTCAGATTTTGTAATACTTTTATCTACATTTTTTCCGCTAGTTTCGGTGATGGTTTTCTTACTACCACCACAACTGTTTAAAAACAAAACTATAAAACTTAAAAACAATAATTTTTTCATAAGACAAATGTTTATTGAAGTAATTAATAATTCAATAGATTACAAAGTTAATAAAAAAAACAAAGTGGTAATTTAATCGTCTTAAAATAGACGTTAAATTTTTAATAATGGCATTTTTTTTCGTAGAAGTTTGATATTCATGCCGTTTCTTCCTTGTAATCCGCCTGTATGGATAGCCAAAATTTTACTGCCTTTGGGAAAGTAGTCTTTTTTGATTAAATCAATAATACCGTAAAGCATTTTGCCTGTGTAAACGGGGTCAAGAGGTAAATTATGCAGCGTATTTACCATATTGATAAATTCTACTAACCGAATATCTATTTTGGCAAAACCACCAAAGTTATAATCTCGAATCAGTTCCCAGTTGTTTTTGTTTACATATTTTTGAATGTTTTTATGTAAAAAGTTTTCTTTAAGTGCCGGAAACCCCAATAATTTTTGATGTGGAAAAGCACTGTTGATGATTCCGGCAATAGTGCCGCCGGTGCCGATAGCACTGCAGACATAATCGAATTCTGCATCACCGGGTGTGAGGATTTCTTCGGTACCTTTAACAGCCAATTCATTGGTGCCGCCTTCGGGAACAAGATAAAACCGGCCGAATAATCGGAACAATTCGCGGATAAATTCCGGTTCGGTTTTATGCCGGTAGGCTTCTCGACTAACAAAATGAAATTTCATACCTTGGCTGTGAGCAAAAGCCAAAGTAGGATTTTCTTTAAGGGTTTTTTCTAAATTTTCTCCCAGTTCTTGTCCTCTGATAACACCTATGGTTTGTAGTCCGTATTCTTTTCCGGCTGCTGCCGTAGCGGCTATATGATTGGAATAGGCACCGCCAAAAGTCAAAAGTGTATCATAATCTTTTTCTTTGGCGGCAATAATATTGTAATAAAGTTTTCTGAATTTATTTCCCGAAATATGTTCATGCAACAAATCTTCGCGTTTGACTGCCAAAGTAATTTCTTTCTTTTTGAGCAGGCAATCGTTTATATATTGATTATAAGGTTGTTGTTGCGGTATTAACATATTTCATTTATTTATTGAAAAATTGATTTTATTACAAAGTTTTGCCCAACCAATTTTGTAAGTTAAATTTATCAGCAATATGTTGACGCAGTTCTGCTATTGGAATACGGATTTGTGCCATACTATCCCGTTCGCGGAGGGTTACCGTATTGTCTTCTTTGGTTTGATGATCCACGGTTACGCAGTAGGGTGTTCCCACGGCATCTTGACGGCGGTAACGGCGCCCAATGGCATCTTTTTCGTCATATTGCACTTTAAAATCCCATTTTAAATCATCTATAATTTGCTTGGCAATTTCGGGCAAACCGTCTTTTTTGAGCAATGGTAATACAGCCACTTTGGTGGGTGCCAATATAGCGGGTATTTTCATTACGGTGCGGGTAGAGCCGTCGGGTAAGGTTTCATCTTGAAGAGAAGCTGAGAAAACCGCCAGGAACATCCGGTCAAGACCAATGGAAGTTTCAATAACATAAGGCGTATAGCGCTCGTTAAGTTCAGGATCAAAATATTGTAGTTTTTTACCCGAATGTTTTTCGTGTTGCGACAAATCAAAATCCGTGCGTGAGTGAATACCTTCCAATTCTTTAAAACCGAAAGGAAATTTGAACTCTATATCGGTAGCTGCATCGGCGTAGTGGGCTAATTTTTCATGGTCGTGAAAACGGTAATAATCATCGCCAAAACCGAGTGATTTATGCCATTTTAAGCGTTCCTCTTTCCACTTGTCAAACCATTCTTTTTGGGTACCGGGACGTACAAAAAATTGCATTTCCATTTGTTCAAACTCGCGCATACGAAAGATAAACTGACGGGCAACAATCTCGTTACGAAACGCTTTTCCGGTTTGGGCAATCCCAAAGGGAATTTTCATACGCATGGTTTTTTGCACATTGAGAAAGTTGACAAAAATACCTTGTGCGGTTTCGGGGCGCAGATATAAGTCCATGGCACTGTCGGCAGAGGCGCCGAGTTTGGTGCCAAACATCAAATTAAACTGTTTTACATCGGTCCAGTTTTTACTGCCCGATACAGGATCGGCTATACCGAGTTCTTCTATTAATGCTTTGACATCGGCCAAGTCGCCGTTTTCCAATGATTTGGCCATACGTTGTAGAATTTCTTTTTGTTGTGCGCGGTATTTGACCACACGTGGGTGGGTTGCTACAAACTGGGCTTCATCAAAGGCATCGCCAAAGCGTTTTCGGGCTTTTTTAATTTCTTTTTGGACTTTGTTTTCAATTTTTTCAACATAATCTTCAATCAACACATCGGCGCGGTAACGTTTTTTGCTGTCTTTATTGTCTATCAGCGGATCGTTAAAGGCATCGACATGGCCGGAGGCTTTCCATGTGGTAGGGTGCATAAATATAGCGGCATCCAGTCCTACTATATTTTGATGCAATTGGGTCATGGCTTTATACCAATAATTGCGAATATTATTTTTAAGTTCTACGCCGTTGGGGCCGTAGTCATATACGGCACTTAGTCCGTCGTAAATTTCACTTGAAGGAAATACAAATCCGTATTCTTTGGCGTGCGATAGCACTTTTTTAAATTGTTCGTCGCTCATTTTCTTTAAATTTTGTCAGGCATAAAAAAAGCCATCTTTGAAGGCACAAAGATAGCTTTTAAGAATGATTTTTACAATTATTCTAAAATGTATTACCGGTTTAGAAAATACCACCTTCCAAATCAAAATCGGTCGTGCCGACTTTATGGCCGTTATGATATACTTCTACTTGATAGTTGCCTTTAATAAATTCGGCTTCTTTATTTTGCGGCTTAACAAAAATGCAGACTTTTAAAGCGCGGTTTTCGTAAATGACCTCTTCCGAAGCACTTATGGCAACTTGTTGATCGTCAACATCTATAGTTTGATTGCTGCCGACTACATCACCTTTTGGATTGAGCACTCTGACATAGAATACTTGTGGGCCGTTTTCCAAAATATCATTTTTAGGCACGGTAAAGCATACTCTGATATCTGTTGCTCTTTTGTATTTGGAAGTAGTCACCACTTTACCCGATTTTTTGATTTTAACACCTTCGGCTTTTAAGTTGGTTGGGTATAAAATTTTAGCGCGGTTAAGCGTTTCGGACAATTGCTCGTTTTTATTGAGCAAGGTGTCGTTAAACTGCTTTTGTTGTTCCAAATTGGTATTGAGGCTGTCATTGGCTGTAATCAGACTCATATTGGCAGCCCGCAGCGAATCGGCAATTTTATACAACTCATCGCGTTGTTTTTTAAGAGCGGCAATTTCTCTTTTGTATTTATGAATAATACCGGCATTGATTTTTTTGGTTTTTTTAACTTCTTCTATCAATGATTCAATACGGCTTTTGGCTTCTTCCAATTTACCGGATACTTCTGTTTTTTCTTGAATGGCTTGATCATAATTGACTTTCAAGTCTTCCAATTCATTGATAACTTGTTCTTTTTCTTGTTGTAAGATTTGTTCTGTTTCTTTAGATTCATTATACATATCATAGGTATAATAGCCTAATCCTAGAATACCGATACCCAACAAGGCTACCAATACTTTTAAAATTCCTGAGTTGTTACTTTGTGTTTCCATATTTTGTCTGTGTTTTAATGAATGTTATTATTATGTTGATAACGTTAATTACTTATTATTAGTATGTTAAGGTTCTATTTTTTCTTTGTTGCTATAAAATCTTTGAGGTAATAAGGCTCAAAATAGGCCGTATTTTCAAAATCTTTTGTTTTAAATTTTTGATGGCCGGTTATATGTTGTTCCCGCGCCGAAGGTAATTGGTTTTCTACAAAAATAGCATTGCTATGTTTGATAATTTTTTTTGTTTTTGGAACGGCATCACCTATAAAGATTACCTTTTTTTCATTCAAATATTTATTGAACGGCTGTTCTTCCAAAAGATTGGCTTCCACTTTTCTGATTAAGTTATAATTTTGGTCGTAAACGGCACTATACACTTCCATGCGGCGGGCGTCTATTAACGGAATGATATACACATCGTCTTTCTCTTTAACCTTTCGGGCCAAAGCTTCGAGAGTAGAAACCGCCATTAACGGAATATCCAAAGCATAGGCCAAACCTTTGGCAGCAGATACACCTATACGCAAACCGGTATAAGATCCGGGTCCTTGACTGATAGAAACGGCAGATAAATCTGTGGGTTTGATATTATTTTTCTCTAATAACCGCTGTATAAATACATGTAACTTTTCGGCATGCGAATAACCTTCGCCGGCATATTCAATAACATCTATTACTGCTTGGTCTTTACCTAAGGCAACAGAGCAGTTTTTGGTTGCGGTTTCTATGTTGAGAATATAAGTCAAGGTGTGTTTTAATCTTATTTTTTGTTTTTATAAGCTTCGTTTAATGCTTTTAAAACGGTATCGGTAATATCATTTTGAGCATCACCATACATCAAAGCACCGGTATTATTTTTGCCGTAGATGTATTTATAACCGTTTTTCTTGCCGTAATCATCAAAGAAATCGTATATTTTTTTAATAATTGAATCGGTTTGTTTTTGCATTTCATCTGCTAATTTGGCACTTTCCTGTTGTTGCATTTGTTGGATTATTTGTTGTCTTTGATACAACTCTTGATCCTTTTTTTGTGCTTGTTTCGGATTCATTTTTTTGACATTTTGTTGAAAAGCCATCACATCTTTTTGCCATGCTTTTACAATGGAGTCATATTTTTTGGTAAAGGCTTCTTGTTTTTGTTTAAATACAGCCTCTTGATCTTTGACGCCTTGATAGTCTTTAAAAATGGTTTCGGTTTTTACAAAAGCGGTTTTAGCTTCTTTTTGACAAGCTGTTAAGAAACCGATGACAGCTATGGCTAAAATGATTTTTTTCATGATAATGTTATTTATAGTTTATTTTTAATATATAAGTTGCAAATTTAAACTATTTTTTAGAGAAGATAAAACTATTAGGCAAGTATAAGTAAAGTTTTTGAATCTATTAAATCAAATTGATTTTTATTCCGGACTAAAAATATATGAGATTTTGGTATTAGGTTTTATTTTGTATTTTTACTTCCTCTAATTAAAGATTTATATACATGAAAATAGAAGTATCTAACGGCGAAATAGTTGATAAATTGACTATTATTGAAATTAAATTGCAACATATCAGTGACCAAGCCAAACGAAAAAATCTTGAAAAAGAATACAAAGTTTTGGACGAAGCAGTGAGCAAGATCATTAGTAAAGATCACGATTTGTATAAAGAGCTACTCAAAATAAATCAACAACTTTGGGATATTGAAGATACCATTCGCGATTTGGAACGCGACAAAGATTTTGGTCCCAAATTTATTGAAACGGCTCGGGCTGTATATTTTACAAACGATAAACGATCGGAAGTTAAACGGCAAATCAATGAATTGACCGGTTCTAATTTGGTTGAAGAAAAGTCTTACCAAAAATACGATTAATATTTTATCAAAAACAATTTATAACTAAAAAATTAGTTTGTTTAAAAAAATATTGTATATTTGAGGTGTAGCATTGATTGGTTACACCTTTTTTTTAAATATCATTTATAAATCAAAAATTTATAATCTATTATGAAACAGTTAGTTATCTTTATTTCTTTATTTTTATTTACGAGTGCTTTTGCGCAAAAAAATATGCAATGGCGTGCCGTTTATCAATACAAACGTATTTTAAATGAAAAACAAAAAGCAAAAAACGATTCTTTAATCAAGGCACGTCCCGAAATGGCTGCCATCATAAAAAAACTTTCTAAAAGATTTAATAACCGCACCTATTTTTTAGATTTTACCAAAGCGGAATCCGTTTACAAAGAAAAAGCAAGATTGGAAAAAGATGGCGGTTCATTTATGCGAGACAGAATTTTATATAAAAATCTGACACAAAAAACTTTTACCGAAAAACGTCCTTTTCTTGAAAAAGACTTTTTGGTAGTGGACACTCTGCCCGATTATCACTGGAAAGTTACCGGAGAAACCAAAAACATAGGTAATTATACCGTGATTAAAGCAGTTGGAACGGAAAAAATAAAAAAATCAAAAACACCCAAAAACGCAAAAGATACCAAAGGAGAGCCAAAAAACGTAGAGAAAGAAGTGATTGCTTGGTTTACGCCCGAACTACCCATATCAAACGGACCGGGTAAATATTGGGGGCTGCCCGGTTTGATAATGGAAGTAGATAAGGACGGTGCGGTAATTTTGCTTAAAGAACTGATTATAAATCCTAAAAAATTTAATAAAATTGAACGTCCCGAAAAAGGCCAAAAGGTTAATGAAAAAGAATATAAAGAAATAATGAAAAAGGAGCGCTTAAAAATGGAAAAAATGTTTAAAAACAGACGGCATAAAAAAGGGAGTGATCGCGTAATAATCAAAATGTAAATAGTTAGGATCATTCAAGCCAATTATATGAAATATGCACTTTTTTTCATTTTCTTTTGGTTATATATTTTGGCACCGGCTCAGACCATTACTTTTGCAGGATTTGTAAAGGACAGCACGGGCAACAAACTGGCTGCTGCCAGCTTGGTAGCGGCCAACGCCAAAACCAAAGTCTTTCAAGGATATAGTATCACCGACGAAAACGGCCAATTTGAATTGGCATTCAAAAAAAATGAAACCTATGTTGTTAAGGTAACTTATATGGGCTATAAGCCGGTTGTAGATACCGTTCAAACCAAAGAAACCGATATTTTTAAATCCTATACTTTAAAACCCGATCAAAACCAACTCGACGGGGTGGAAGTGAAATACGAAATGCCGGTGCAGGTTAAAGGAGACACTATTGTTTATAACGCCGACTCGTTTACTACCGGAAATGAAAAAAAATTGGGTGATGTGATGAAAAAAATGCCCGGAATAGAAGTGGCTAAGGACGGAACGGTTAAAGTGGAAGGAAAGGAAGTGAAAAAAATTATGGTGGAAGGCAAAGATTTTTTTGACGGAGATTCCAAGCTGGCCACCAAAAATATTCCTGCCAAAGCGGTTAAAAAAGTCGAAGTTTTACGTAATTATAACGAAAACACGCAAATGAAAGATTTTGAAGACAACGAAGAAAGTTATGCCATAAATATCCGCCTGAAAAAAGGCCAAAAGAAATTTTGGTTTGGCGAAGTCAGTGCCGGTGCAGGCACGCAAGAAAAGTATATTTTGCACCCCAAATTGTTTTATTACAGTCCCAAACGCACATATAACATTATTGCAGACATCAATAATATAGGTAGTCCGCCGCTTACTTGGCGAGAAATGTTTAAACTGACCGGCGGATTTTCATCACGAATGCGTAAAAGCGGCGCCACTTTTACCATGAATAGTTCCGGATTGGGTTTTAGTATGTTGCAAAACGACAGAGCCAAATATCAAGACAATGAATTCGGTGCTTTTAACTATAACATCACTGCTTCACCACACTTAAATCTTAAAGGTTTTATTATCGGGAGTTTGGCCAAAACCGAAATGCTGACCGAAACCGGTCGCGTTTATACCACGAATGATATTACCGAACAAATTATCGACAGTCATATCCAAAACAATCAAACCGGTGTGGCTAAATTTGACTTGAATTATGAACCCAATGAAAATTTGAATATAAAATACGGCATTATGGCGAAGCTTTCCGGTGTTACCGAGCAAGCCAAAACCCTTTCTACCGTAACCGGTGCTACTTTGGAAAATAAAGAGGAGGATACCGGCAATATCAATCAGAAATTTGAACTCTATAAAACGCTGCCATCCGAAAACCTTATTTCTCTTGAAATACAACACGAATACAACAAAAATATTCCTTTGGCGGAAGCTATATCTACCAACGAGTTTTTTGCCACCTCATCGTTAATCAATTTGAGTCCGCAAAACACTTATGATCTTATACAACACAAAAGCTTTTCGGGTAATAAGATTGCCACTTTGTTTGATTATTATTTGATATTGAACGATGTCAGCCATTTGGATTTTTCTTTGGGACATCAATACATCACACAGGATTTTACCAGTTCCATTACCCAAAAATTGGATAACGAAACCGAAGTAACACTGGCACCCGACTTTTTAAAAAACGATGCCCAATACCGTTTTTCAGATTTATACGGAGGGTTGCATTATAAACTGCTTTGGAAAAAATTTCTTTTTCGGCCGGCTTTAAACCTTCATTATTATGATTTGAAGGATACCCAGTTTGGAGATGTAAAAAAACAAAACCAATGGGCATTGTTACCGTCTATGAGTATCAAATATACCTTTAAACGCGGAAAAAGACTGTATTTTAATTACAAACTAACCAATAATTTTGCCGATATCTCTCAATATGCAAAAGCTTATGTATTAAGTGGTTATAATCGTTTAAAAGGTGGTAATCGCTATTTGGATAACGTTTATAAACACCAATTCAACCTGAGATATTCATCTTATAGCTTTAGTAAATTCAGTTTTATGTATGCCGGTTTAACCTATACAAAAGCCCAAAATTCCATACGAACAAAATCTATTTTATTACAAACCGATATTATAAGTTTACCTGTAAATATCAATAATCCCGATGAAAATTTTTCGATCAATGTGAGATATTCCAAGCGTTATATGACATGGAATTACAAAGTTGGGGCCACGGGCGGTAAAAATATTTACTACTCCATTATAAATAATACCGAGACAAAATCAGTTTCCTATAATCAAAATTACACAACTACTTTCAGCAGTAATTTTTCCGGTTTTTTCAATTTTGATATAGGTTATATCTTAAATATCAATGATTTTGAAACAAGTTATAAAAATGCAACTTATATAACTCACAATCCGAATATGGTTTTGGAATTTAATTTTTTTAAAAATACCACTTTGTTAAAAGCAAAATATGATTATTATAACTACCGTGATAAAAATCACGTTATCAATAATTACGCATTTTTATCGGCAGAACTTTATTATCAAAAAGAAGGCAGTAAATGGGAATTTGTGCTTTCGGGACAAAACCTGCTTCAAAATCACAGTTTAAACAGTGAAAGTCTCAGCGAACTGATGATTGCCACTTCACGCTATTATGTGCAGCCGCAATATTGGTTGTTAAAGATTAACTATAAATTATAAAACTGAACTTTTGCAAGTAATTGTTTGTTGTGATAATTAATTAATGCATAATATAATACGATAAATTCCAAGCTTGTCATATTGAGTGTTTTGACGAAATGAAATGAAGTTAAAATGTATCGAAATATAAGACAAGCATCTTTGATAAACGTAATATCTACTTCTCGATACATCACGAATCGCTTCGGTCTCGGAACACTTGAAGTGGCATTACTTGATTATCTACATGCTAAAGTTCAGTTAAATTTTATTCAATACAAGCATTTTATATTTTATTTTCAAATAATTTAGATAAAAAATATCAAACATAAAAAATTTTTGACATAAAAAAATATGATAATTGTTAATTTTTATTAGTATTTTTTCGTTATATTTGTTTAATGGTTAACCTGTAAATTACAATTTATGAACATGTGGGATTTTCTTTATGGGAATGATAGAAAAAAGAAAGCTAAAAAATCTAAAAAGCAAATTAAGTTAAAAAAAGAGGATTTGCCCAAAAAAACTCTGGTTTTAAAAAAGGAACACACCAAGGAACTTTTAACTAAATCAAAAAAAACCGATTTATCCGTTCAAAAGGAAACTTTAAAACCCAAAGATCCGGTTAAACCCGTAGAAAAACCGATAGCTTCTTCTCAAAAAACAATGCAAGATGTAAAGGATCTTCCTATCTTAAAAAGCATTATAGAAATGTTGAAAGAGGAGTTGCAAGAAGCTTATTCGGCCTCTTTTTTTCTAACCTCCGAATATAATATCCTGCTTAACGATCACATTGACCTAAACAAAGCTAAAAGTTTAGGATTAATTGTTCCTCAAACCAATACATATTTGTCAACTTTTAACTTTGACACAATTAACCAATACCTTTTCTTGGTAATTGATGATGATAATATTTTGTTTATAATCAAATTAAAAGATTATGATTTATACCTTGTTTTAAATCAAAAATTTTTAAACCTGGGATATTTAATCAATATTTTATTACCTAAAATTAAAAATGAAATTAACATTAAAAATTAATCATTATGAATGTAAAAAAATTGAAAGAGTCTATTGATGTTTTAAAAGACAACTTAGACGGCGCCTTATTAGCTTGTGATATTTGGAAAACAGGCACCGGAACTGCTATAGCCGGATATAATTCTAATCCGCAAGCCACGGCGTTATTTGACAAAGTTACCGATTATATGAACAAATCATTAAAAACTTCCGGCTTTCCTTTGTTAAAAAATTATTATCTTTTAGAATTGGAAAATAATGGTTTGGTTGTGGTATTGCAACTACAAGACAATTACCAATGGGGTATGCTGGTTGATAGCACCAAAGTTAATTTGGGTTTATTGCTTAATATTGCTGTCCCTGAAGCTCGTAAAGCTTTTGATGAAGCGTTTGAAGGTTAATTGATGAATCCATTAAATTAATTTTGCCGGCTTGTAAAGTCGGCATTTTTATTTTGCAATTAATTAATGTAACTTTGAACTATTCTCAAATATTAATTCCAAATGACAAACCAATTATTAAATAAGGATAATAACAAACCAAAAAAATTATTTTTGCTTGATGCTTATGCCTTGATTTTTAGAGCTTTTTATGCTTTTATCAAAAATCCGCGTATCAATTCCAAAGGTTTAAACACATCGGCTATTTTTGGCTTTCTCAATACATTGATGGATTTAATCCGTCGCGAAAATCCGGACCATTTGGCGGTTGTTTTTGACTTGGGCGGCTCTAAAGAACGCAGTGAAATGTATGAACAATACAAAGCTAACCGCCTGGAAACCCCGGAAGGCATTCAAGTGGCGGTGCCTTATATCAAAAAGATTTTGGAGGCCATGCATATTCCCATTATCGAACTCGAAGGTTGGGAAGCCGACGATTTGATAGGAACATTGGCCAAACAAGCTCAAAAAAAAGGTTATGAGGTATATATGGTTACCGCCGATAAAGATTTTGCTCAGTTGGTTGATGATCATATTTTTCTGTATAAACCTTCGCGAATGGGCAATGGTATTGAAATTTGGGATGTTGAAAAAGTCAAGGAGAAATTTGGCGTAGAACGTCCCGAGCAGGTGATTGATTTCTTGGGTATGATGGGCGACAGTGTGGATAATATTCCGGGATTGCCCGGAGTGGGAGAAAAAACCGCTAAAAAATTTTTGGCGGAATTCGGAAGTATGGAAAATTTGTTTGCCAATACCGATAAGCTCAAAGGAAAGATGAAAGAAAAGGTGGAAGCTAATAAAGAATTGGGTTTATTGTCAAAAAAATTAGCCACCATAAATACAAAGGCACCTATCGAATTTGACGAAAAACAATACGAACTGAACACTCCGGATTTTGAAAAAACCCAAGAGATTTTCAAGGAATTGGAATTCCGGCGTATTGCCGAACAATTTAACCGTTTATTTAGAAAACCCGGCGAAATACAAGAAACATCGCCAAAACCGGCTGCCGGAAACAAACAGTATTCGCTTTTTGATGAAGAAGGACAAGAAGCTGCCGCCGAAAGTGCTTATCAAACTTTTGAAACTTGGGACAAATTTTACCAAGCCGTAGAAACCCCTAAAGCCAAAGAATTACTGTTAGAAAAACTTCGTCAAGCCAATGAAGCGGCATTGAGCCACTACCCCGGTCGTTTTGCCTTTGAACAAGAGAAATACTATTTGGCAACCGCCATTAATCCGGGTAAGGTCTATCACTTTGCGGTCGAAAAAGAAATACAGCAAGAATTGTATAAGTTTAAAGATTTTGTATCCAACAATCAAAAATCTAAAACAGGCTATGATTTAAAAGAGTTTTATAAACTACTGACTTATAACAAATTAGACTTAAAAGGCAATTTGTATGATATCATGCTGATTCATTATCTGCTCAACCCCGAGATGCGTAACGAATTGGAAATTTTGGCCGAAAATTATTTGAATTTAAAGATAGAAAAACCCGGTAAAAAATCCACCGAGCAAGATTGGATCAATTATGCGGCGCTCAAAGCGGATATCAGTTTACGGCTGAAAGACGTGATGCTCGAAAAACTCAATCAATCCGATGCCAAGGATTTGTATTTTAATCTCGAAATGCCCTTGATGAAGGTTTTGGGCGATATGGAATTGGCCGGTATCAAATTGGATGTTACTATTTTAAAAGAAATTGATGCGAAACTTCAAAAAGAAATAGCCCGTTTGGAAAAAGAGATATTCGAATTGGCCGGAAAAACCTTCAATATAGGTTCTCCCAAACAATTGGGATTGATTCTGTTTGAAAAAATGCAATTAGATAGTAAAGCCAAAAAAACCAAAACCGGACAATACTCTACTTCCGAAGAGGTTTTAAAAAAATATTTGGATAAACATGAAATCATCAAAAAAATACTGGAATGGCGTAGTTTGACCAAGCTCAAATCCACTTATATAGATTCGTTACCAAAGCAAATCAATCCGGTAACGGGACGTATTCATACCCATTTTAACCAGGCGGTTACCTCTACGGGTCGTTTGAGTTCCACCGATCCTAATTTGCAGAATATTCCCATACGCACCAAATGGGGACAAGAAATTCGTAAAGCTTTTGTGGCCGAAAAGGGACACAAACTTATCTCTGCCGATTATTCGCAAATAGAGTTGCGGTTGATAGCCACATTTAGCCAAGATGCCGAGATGCTCGAAGCCTTTAAAAAAGGAGAAGATATTCACCGTGCCACTGCTGCCAAGGTATTTGGTATTCCCATTGAAGCAGTAACCAAAGAACAACGTTCACACGCCAAAAGTGTCAATTACGGAATTATTTACGGGCTGTCGGCACACGGTTTGAGTCAACAAACAGGATTGAGCCGCAGCGAGTCTAAAAAATTGATAGATACCTATTTTGAAACCTATCCTACGCTCAAAAAATATATTGCCGGCCAAGTGGACAAGGTGCGTAAAAAAGGCTATGCCGAAACCATTTTGGGACGCCGCCGTTATTTGCGTGATATCGATTCGCGTAATGCCATAGTGCGGGCTGCCGCCGAACGCAATGCGGTAAATGCGCCCTTGCAAGGAAGTGCAGCGGATATCATCAAAAAAGCAATGATAGAAATTCAAGACGAATTAAAAAAAGCTTTTCAAACTAAAATGTTATTGCAAGTGCACGATGAACTGGTCTTTGAAGCACCAAGTAAAGAAGTAGAGCAGGTCACAAGCTTAATCAAAGAGAAAATGGAAAATGTCGTAAAATTGGATGTGCCGTTAACCGTGGATATTGGAGTAGGGAATAACTGGTATGAAGCGCATTGATAATTAATTAAATGTAGAAGCTTTAATTATAAAAAAAACAATTTACCTCGTATTATAATTTTTTAAAGCAATCAGAGAAGCCATAAAAAAGACAATTAATATCAGATTTAAATAGCCTCCTGAAATAATGGTTAGGTCTGCACCTTGCAACAGATTCCGAATAGGTTTTCGTAATAAAAACGGTAATAAAGGAAAGAAAAATACCATCCATTTGGGATATAAAGTTTTTTGCGTCCATACTTGATAGATAAATAAACCCGACAGCAAAGCAAAAAGCGGATAAACAAATAACCGGACGGTTTGATTGACTTTGATCGCCAACCGGCTGCTTTCTGTGATATCCAAATGGTTTTGATAGGCTATTTTGGCTGAAGTTGCAATGGCGGTATAGACACCGTGCACAACGCCATAAGCTATCAAAATAGCCGCAAATAATAGAACTACGGTATGGCGTATCCAAGGTTTGTCAGGTTTAAAGGCATAATAAACAGGTATTAAACCAAATAAATAAAACCAAGTTGCCAATAAGGCTAAAACACCACTTGAAATAATACGCCAGTCGGCAGATACGGCCATATTTTGCAAACGATTTGTATGCCGGCCATTATAATATAAAAGCATATCTCCGCTAAATAAAAGCAGGCCTCCTATTATAGCAAGGATGTTTCCTATGATGATTTGTCGTTTTATCTGGTTCATAATAATTGATATACCGTATTCATAAACTGTTTAACACGTTCATAATCAACATCATTAGCCCAATATCCGTCTTTTTTAAAATAGGATCCTACAATTAAGGCATCGGCAATCGGCAAGTATTGGTTAACATTATCAACATTCACTCCCGAACCTACTATTACCGGTAAGCCGGTATTTTCTTTGACTTTATTAAGTTCTTTTATATCAGCTTCCGATCCGGTATGCACTCCGGTAACAATGACACCGTCCGATAAGAAAAATTCTGCTGCGTGTGCCATTTCAACAATATCCAAATCGGCAGTCAGGGCATGCGAACTGTGTTTCTTTTTTATATCCGTAAAAACGGCAATATGTTCGGCTCCAATTTGTTTTCGGTAGCGCAGCAGTGTAGCGGCATTGCTGTCTATATACCCCTCATCGGCCAAATGTCCAAAAACAAAACCTTCGCCTCGTATAAAATCAGCACCCGAATTGAGAGCGGCTGCCAGGGCTGCTTGATTGGCGCCGGCCAAAATTTGTATTCCCAAAGGTAAACCGGTTTCCTTTTTGATAAGATAAGCAATGATGGCCATCAAACTGCTGATTTCATGCCCCACATTATTTTTAACATAAGGCACATCGTGCATATTTTCAATCATCAAGGCGTGAATACCGGCTTTTTTGTAAAGATGAGCTTCTGTTAAGGCTTTATCAATAATAGCTTTTGTATTGTTTTGATATTTAGGAGTGCCCGGTAAAGCTGCCAGGTGTATCATGCCTATAATTGCAGGGTGTTTTTTAAAAATTTTGTCAAATCTTGATTTCATAATATGAAAATTATCTTGTAAATTTATCAAATATTTTAGAAACAAATGTCCAAATCTATCCAAATTACCGTTTTTGGGGCGGCCAATGCAGACATTACCGGTTTTTCGAAAGAAAAATTGATATATAAGGATGCCAATATTGGTCGTATGACTATTTCGGCCGGTGGGGTGGGGCGCAATATCGCCGAAAATTTAAAACTTTTAGGCTTTAATGTAAATTTTTCGGGTGTCTTTGGCGACGATCCTTTTAGCCGTTTTTTAATAGACGATTGTCAACAAAAACAAATAAATATTTCCGAAAGTCTGTTTTTAAAAAATCAATCGGCTGCTACATTTTTAGCAGTTATGGACGAACATCACGATTTGGCTGTGGGTATTTCGGCAATGCAATTATATGATGAGTTGGATAAAGCGTTGTTTGTCAATAATTTGAAAAATAATTTAAAAACCGGTTATATTGTGTTGGAAACCAATTTTAAGGCTGATATTTTAAGTGGTATTGTAGAAAAATATCAAGGAGCCAAATTTATTTTAGATACGGTTTCGGGTAAAAAATCTTTAAGAGCTCTGCCCATTTTAGAACACTTGTATATTTTAAAAACCAATTTGCTGGAAGCACAAATATTAAGCGATATACAAATAACCGGTAAAACCGGCTTGTCAACATTAGTGCGGTTTTTCTTGAATAAAGGTGTGCAAAAAGTTTTTATAACTCTTGGAAAAGATGGTGTTATTTTCGGTGATGAGCATCAAATAGTCCATAAAAAATCCATACCTTCGCAAGTCTATAATACCATTGGTGCGGGAGATGCTTTTCTATCCGGATTGGTTTATGCCGATGCAAAGGATTTAGATATAAATTTGATGGCGGATTATGGTATGGCTGCGGCAGCATTGACTGTTGGGTCAAATGCGGCTGTTAGCCCTAAAATGTCTCCCGAACAACTAAAAAATATTTTAAATAATGCATAAATATTTGGCTATAAAACCTGAAGTGGCGCATGCTTTACAAACTAAAAAGGCGGTTGTCGCTTTAGAATCGACCATTATTTCTCACGGGATGCCATATCCTAAAAATATGCAAACCGCTTTGCAAGTAGAAGAAACCGTTAGAGCAGCCGGCGCCATACCGGCGACTATAGCTTTAATGAACGGACAGATAAAAATAGGCTTAACAGTTGATGAAATAGAAATGTTGGCCAAGCAAGGCACATCGGTCATCAAGACCAGCCGGCGTGATATACCCTATATTCTTTCAAAAAAAATGACCGGTGCTACAACGGTATCAGCCACTATGATAGCGGCCGAACTGGCAGGCATCAAAGTATTTGCAACCGGAGGTATTGGTGGTGTTCATCGTGGTGCCGAAAAAACTTTTGATATATCTGCTGATTTGCAGGAACTGGCCCACACCAATGTGGCAGTGGTGTGTGCCGGTATCAAATCTATTTTGGATTTGGGTTTAACCTTAGAATATTTAGAAACCATGGGAGTGCCGGTTTTAGGTTACCAAACCAAAGAATTACCGGCTTTCTACACCCGTAAAAGCGGGTTTGAGGTGGATTATAAAATGGATACTCCTGAAGAAATAGCTGATTTGTTACAAACCAAATGGGAGGTCGGATTAAGAGGAGGTGTTGTTATTGCCAATCCGGTTCCCGAATCCGATGCTCTGGATGAAATAGTTATGAAACAAGCTATTGATAAAGCAATAGCCGAACAACAAGCATTAGGCATTAAAGGTAAGGAAAGCACACCGTTTTTACTGGCCAAAGTTAAAGAATTAACCCAAGGTCAAAGTTTGGTTTCCAACATACAGCTGGTTTTAAATAACGCCCGATTGGCGGCGCAGATTGCAGTGAATTTATAAATATTTTTATTTAATAAGCCGGAAATTGTAAAACCAAATTTTCTCAAGTTGTAATTCAAAAATACCAAATCAATAATTTTAGTTTAATCAAGTAAAAAACATAGTAGTAGCCATAGCTACGAACGATTGTTTTGACGATGGGTAGGCGAAAATGAAACGAAAATTGGATTAATTTGTATATCGCTTTGGTATAAAAACACCTTTCACTTGATAAAACCAATGAGGGATATTTAAAAATATAACTAAATTTATAGCAAAATTTTTCTCAATGTATAAACAACCAAAAGTTCTGCAAAGTTATATCTATATTATTGAATACTTGCAATGGAAAAATCAACATGAAATTAAACCGAAAATAATCGATT
>Ga0256834_1001118_pt1 | contig 18663 bp, 21 predicted proteins | sample 4281140metaG_FD_190536 | JGI IMG/M metagenome (GOLD analysis project Ga0256834, IMG submission 190536) | Hydrothermal vent microbial communities from East Pacific Rise, Pacific Ocean - 4281-140 | ecosystem: Environmental > Aquatic > Marine > Hydrothermal vents | place: Pacific Ocean: East...
CCCATTGGTGGACTTGCATTTATTGCTGGTTGGGTTTGCTTACTAATTTATGCAATGAAAAATGCATGATAATCATTCAATATTCAAACACTGCTTACGCGATAGAAAATATTATTCTTTTAAATTCAACAAGATAACAACATTTAAAAATTTATTTTTATATTCTGTCACCATCTCTGTCACCATTCCGTCAGCACTTAACCGTTCAACATTCCATAAGTGCTTGTTTAATAGAAATAACTAGAACAACAAATTATTTCAATTTACTCAAAACAACATAATAAACTTGTTATTTATAGATAACAGAAATAACAGATTATTTCACTATAACAAGTTAAATTTGCTATTTCAGTATTTCTAAATATATTAGTCATTGTAAAATATCTTGTAGTTTTTGTAATACACAAATAATGAAAATAACTGTTTACAGTACCAAATGATCAGCAGGGAAGACGCCTATTGCAACAAACATAGCACTAGATAGAGGTTACGCCGTTTGAACAAATGAGCCTTACCATATCTTTGATGGGTTTATCCCAGACAACCAGCTATTAAGCCTTGATCTTAATGATACTTTTCCAATCATTCCCGATGATGTGGATATTGTTTTTGACCTTGCTGGTTCTATCTCTAAAACAGCATACAGTATCACCTCAGCCATTAAACAGTCTGATGTGGTACTTGTACCCATATACAATGAGGTAAAATCAATTAAGGCAGGATTAAACACCATTGCTGAAGTGATGAACTTCAATAAGAATATTATTGTTATTGCTACTAAACTTCAAAAAAGAAAGAAAACCGATGTTTTTAAGTCTTGGGCTACAAGTGATGATTTTTTGAATATTCAAAAAGCTGTTCATACACAAATAGGGGAGAATATTCCTGTATTACCGTTGAAGTTTTCAGCGGTGTTTGATGCTATTTTTGAACAAGAAAAATCTATAGCACAACTCATGGATGATTCTGGTCTTGCAAAATATCAGTACAGGGAAGCATCAAAACAATTTGAAGCAATTTATAACTTAATTGATACAAAATATGCCAAGTAAAAATGACCTTTCTAGTTTGAAGGTTCAGTCTAAAAACTCACTGGTTGAAGCTCAAAAAGAGCTTAATAAAAAACAACCTTCCGTTGCTTGAAGAAAGCCTAAACCTATAAAGGAAAAGCAATCTGAGATAGTAGGTTTAAGGTTTACTAAGTCTGAGTTAGCTAAAATTAAAGATAAAGCAGGACTAATTCCTATTGCAACCTATCTGAAAAATATACTAATGACTCAAACTAATAAATAATTTAACTGAAACTATCAAATAGTGAAATCTATAAAGACACATATTGTATCAAATTAATAACTGCTCTCATTTTAAATGGAATAGCTCTTGTTAGATATTGTTGCCTGTACAAATATTTATAATACGTATAAGATTCAGTAATTCAAATAAATGTTAGATGAAGATATACCCATGAATGATAATTTATCAATCATATTATTAGAATATGAAAAACTTAAAGAAGAGCAAATCAGTAGAATTAGCACAAGAGACTCTCTTATCTATATTACCCTTGGAATTTTTGGCGCAATATTTTCTTTTTCCGTTTTAAATAATCAATACTTATATTCTTTACTAATTATACCAGTAGTATCATTTGTTTTAGGTTGGGTATACATTACCAATGATGAGAAAATTTCTAATATAGGAAAATATATTAGGGAGGATCTATTCAAAGCAATAAAAGAAGAGGCACCAAATATAAAAGACGATTATTTACTCCATTGGGAAATAAAACATCGATCTGACGAGCTGAGAATATTCAGAAAAATTACACAATTTTTTGTAGACTTAACTACTTTTTCTGCCTCCTCATTTGCAAGCATTGCTATTTTTATGATGTACTCAAGTAAAGTAAACGAATCGTCTTTATATATTATCTATATTGATGGCATTCTATGTTTTTTTATTACTATGTTAATTTTATTTCACGCAGACTTTAAAAAATCAGAGCCTAGCTCCCATAATGAACAGCCCTAAACTAAATTTTCTTTATTCTATTATAAATATCTAGACTTTTCACAGCATCAATTGTTGCAGAAGGCACGCTATATTTCCAAGCATCATCACCACGTAAAATTTTATCTCTCAGATTACTGCCTTCAATCTTTTTTATCTTACTTTCCCATAAAACTTCTACCTCATACCCCCTATCTCTTAGAGTTTTAACCTTTTCACGATTCCAATCATCGTAAATAGTAGTAAAACATAGAATATTATATGGAATAAATTGTGGTAAGAATTCAGGTTGCTCTATCGGAAAAGGGGAGAAGGAATATTTATCAGAAGAAACACCAGCATCATCAAGAGCATTAGATATAACTTCTGTTCTCTCATAATAGGTAAATGGGTTATTCTGTGGAACTGCGCGATGTTTTGCTGCCTCCATTGTAATTAAATCAGAGTTTATAAACGATGTAATTCCAATAATTAATGATTCACTTCTTTCAAATCCCTTCATAATATAGCGAAGGTGATCATTATGGAAAAGTTGAAACCTCCCATGAACACATCCAGAATCACATTTTTTCATTATCTTTCCTTTTATTAAGTATAATTAATGGAATTCAAATATCTCAGCCTTTATTAGTTTATCTAAAAAAGAAACTGACTCTTGAATAGCAATTTCACGAAAAACTCCATCCCCAATATCATCTATTAGCCCTTTTCTCTCATCACTCAAATCAGAAATTCCTCGAATAACGAATGATTTTACGTTTCTTTTTTCACAAGCAGAAAGAACGCCTGCACTCTCCATTTCTATCGCACAATACTTTCGATCACGTTTTGTTATTAACCAATCAGTAAACCCTGATGACATGCCAACGATTGATCCAGATGCAATATGTCCAACAAGTACTTTAGGATCACTTCTAAATAAATTACCTTCTTTCAAGATCATTTTTTGTTTATCAGTAAAAACTACAGAAGTTCGCCTATTAGCACTACTTTCCAAAAACTCTTGATATAACTCCGGATGTGCAAATTCAATATTCTCTGAGTGAGTAACAAGTTCATCGGTTGCTCGAAATGGATTGCCAGATAAATGGAATTGAAAACCAGCATTAGTTTTATGCGATAATTGTTCTGCTTTTGAGTCTTCTAAGTAATTATCAATAATATCTCCAATTACAATATCTCCTAAAGCTATATCATCAGTCATTGCACCTGCAATTCCAAGATTTATTACTGTTTTTGCATTGGATTCAATTATAGCATGAACAGTATGAAGTGCAGCGCGACTTACCCCCATTCCACCAACAAATGTAGCATCACAAATATATTCTCCCCAAGTAAACCTATACATATAAAACTTTCCATTCTCAACCCACCTAGAATGTAATTTACGATTTTTGAAGATACTTCTAAATTCTTCTGATAATGCAATTACAATAGTAATATCAGCATTATTGTTATAATTTTTTTTCTGCAAGTTATTCTTTACTCTATCAAGCTGAAGAAACTGTAAATTTGATTTTTTATTCCTATATTCAATCATGGAATCTTGTATAAAAGCCACCCGATCTAATAAGCCAGATAACTTTAAGAAGTTATGTTGACTTTTTTTTGTTTTTAAGTCACAAAATTGAAGTTCTTTTAAAAAATAGTCATTTCCTCTTGCAAATTCTATTATTTCATTGGCAAGCCAATTCATAGGAATAAAAGACCTTAGTTTGATTAAGTTTTCCCATGATAAAGCATCTATACTCTTTCTAAGATCGAGCATATCTAGAATACTTACCACTCTTCTATATGATACTTTTCGAGACTTTCCATCACTATGCAAAGATGTTATTCCGCAATCTAAATCACCAATATTTGTTTGATACCAAATAAGTGCATCGTATTCATCCAATAAAGAGTCAATATAAGCCCTACTGATATAATGATTAATTTGGACTTCATCTCTGGATGTGAGCTGGAAAGGCATTAATGGTGATACATTTTTAATAACAAAGGCTCTACCATCTAGTCGTTGTGGAACTGTTTCAATAGCATTTTCAATTTTTTCTGTGGGTAAATTAAAGAGTTCGCTACGATCGAGTATTTGACTCCAAATACTATTGTTATTTTCTATACTTTTCCCCCATGCAGACTTGATATCTCTGGAAGCACTTCTAAGTATACGAGGTTTCCATATCAAGCCTTCCATGTGTGACTTTGGCACTGGATCTCTACTAGTGTACCCTCCAAAAATAGGCGATTGGTCTCGATATTCAGACCTTTTTTTAATTGCATACTCTTCTAATTCGGGAGTAGGAGACCAAAACTCTATCAATCCAGCATTACGTACATCACGAAGTGCATGAAGATACCTATCTATAAACGGTATTTCAAAAAAACTAGATGCGGGTATAATTATAGGCTCTTGAGTTATAAGTAGGGAGTAGCGTGACAATGCCAAGAAAGAACTATATAGATGAACTTGCGATATTGATTGACCAGTATAAAGTTCAATTATTTCCCTATTGAAAAAATGAAGAAAAAAGCTCGGGTACGATGAGAATCTTAAAGGTGATCTCTTCGTAGCTTTTTTTACCATTTATTACCAGCTATAGCAGCAACTATTTGCTTTCTCAAAATTATTGGTGATGCAATGGCACAGCTGTTGGTGAAGGTCATACCTATTAACTCTTCCACTTCACTTCGGTAAGTATCATTAGGTATGAGAATAGTACTTTCATTTTTACTTACATCAACCATATTTAAGATTGCACGTTCCGACAAAGAAAGTGTACTTTTAATCAATTCATCTCTTTCTTCATTAAAAACAAGTGAAGCATCTGGCAATTCAAGCTGTGCGATAACATATTCTCTAGAAAGCTGGTCATAGTATTTTTTACTTTCTCTAGCCACTGAAGCAGATAAATTACTAACAATATCTGCTTTTCGAGCATTAAACTGAAGTTTAACAATATCCTTTGGTATATTTGTAATGGAACTTAGCCAATCTACAGCATCATGGTCACGTTGTGTTGTTATCGATCCATTTAAGCCTTGTGTGTTTGAGTGAATGGCGCAGTAAAGTAATACAGATGTTCCATGTTCTGGAGTTCTAGTATCTTCTTTGAATCTCTCTACAATCAAAGTAGCTGCAGCGCCTATTCTTTGGATATCTTCTATTGCATTAGGAAAGTCATTTTTTACATCATGTGGGAAATGATGATCAATTACTTCAACCACTTTATTTGGAGATAAAGCCTCTGGGAATAATTGTAGGTTACTTCCATCTACATATACATATTTACTGGCATTAACAATATTTTTATTACTTTCAAAAATGGGGGGAGTAATACAACTCACTACATAACTAGTCTCTGCATCCACTGGGCCATCATACCCAGCCAAGGAATCAATACCTCTTGCTCTAAGTAGCTCTGCATACCCTACAGCACATGCGTAACCATCAAGATCTGTACAGTCTGGAGGAATAACAATTACTTTACTATTGGTTGTTTGCGTCATGATTTAGTTAGTCCTTAAGATTAATAGAAGATTCATTTGTTATCATACCAATTTCATAAAAGCCAGCATTTAAAAAAGAAGTACGATTTTCAGTATTTGTAGTTAACATTATCCCACCATTAGTTTGTGGATCTAGAAGTAGTTTATTTTTCTTTATATCTCCAATTATATTGTGCCTATCTGAAGAATACTTTTGGTTATTTATTTCAGCTTGACTAAAAGAAAGTGATTGGAATACTGACAAGGATGAAGCTAGACAAGGAATATTACTTGTAAATAAGACTGCGCCTTGGTCATTAGCAAGCATCTCCGTAAGATGCCCCAACAAACCGAAACCTGTAATATCTGTTACGGCTGTTACTCCTATTTGCATGGCTGCTTTTGCATCTATCGAGTTGGATTTTCGCATTATACTTATTGCATCCTGAATCTTTGATTCATTCAACATTCCTTGCTGAAACCCCCTGATTGAAGCCCCAACACCTAGTGGTTTTGACATGAAAATAATATCGCCAGCTTTTACCCCTTTTTTTATGAATCCTTGACTATCATTGCTCACTCCAATAGCAGTTATACCCACCAAAGCATCGCTTGAATACAGAGTATGTCCACCAAGAATTAATGCTCCTTCATCATTGCAGGCACTGAATACTCCATCAAAAATTGAATGAGTATGCTCAATAGACATTTCTTTGGGCAAGCAAATAATAGGAAGTATCCACCTTGGCTTACCTCCCGATGCATATATATCACTCATTCCATGCAATGCTGCTATATATCCAGCATCAAAGAGATTAGGTGCAGGCAAAGGAATCATATCTGTTGATACTAAAATTGAGGAATCTGCTGGTGGATTAATTATAGAGCAATCTTCAGGATTAAACTGACTTGCCCCCACAGATTGACTACTGAGTAACTCTTTTAATTCAAGCCCTCCTAACTTTGCTTGACAACCACTGAGTTGAGTTGAATTAAATAATAAAGCATTAATTTTATTCTTGGTATCAATCATGTTTCAGAAACCCTTCGGATGAAAATAAATTAATTTAATGATGAAACTATCTCAGATACATTATACATTATAGTTATCTTGTTTAATGTCAAAAGTAATATATAAAAAAATAGCCCTACAAGAGCTATATAAAACGAATCAATTAAAACATATCTAACTGACCTACATCTGTTGATATTCTCCTTTTTACCTGTGGTTTGGTATTTTCTTTTAACTTATTATCTTCATCTTTTTTTAAGGCTGATTGCTTTTTCAGTGGAGCTTTCTCGATAGTGACAGCATAATCCATCACCTTTTTCCAACGCAACTTTGTATCCCAACCATACACATAATGTGCAGGGGTAAAATACTGTTCACGAAATTCAAGACTTAACGTATTCCCCACAATCACCTGTGCTGGAATATTCCATAAAGATAGTTGCAAATAACACATTAAAGCGGCAACTCGATCAATATCAATACATTGAACCCAAAGCTTTTCAGCAGGGTTATGTTTGTATGAAATCATCACGTTAGCAAAAGCTAACACCATGCCCCCAGCACCACACGCTGGCTCACTCAAAGTTACAAAAGGTTTATCTAACTCCTGTAGCTCAGTGTCATAATTGATTTGAGCCATCATTTCAGAGATTGGGCTAGGTGTAAAAAATTGTCCTGTGTTTTTATTGCCAAGTTCAAGCTCCATATACAAAGCACCAAGTACATCGACTGGCTTTGGTTCAAGTAGCCCCACAAGGCAAGCAAACAGCTTAGGAAATTCTTTTTTCTCTGCTTCTGAGTATTGATTGATAATCTCAAGATACTCTTTTTCAAGGCTATCAATTTTATTCACTGCATTATGCAATGAAATTGCACTCATAATCACAAAGTCACTAAATACCGAATAACGGTGTTTATGCCGAGCAATAGCATTAAAGGTTTTGATAAATTCTGCCTTTTCAGGCGAGTTGGGAAGAGCCATAAGACCTCCAAGATTTGGAGGTGCAATACTGGTCATCACCAGTGATTACACCGGTGAAAATCAGCCTTGGATGATTACATCACAAGCCCACAAGTCCTGTTCTGCTAACAAAGCAGAACAGGAACATAGGTTTGTGATTTTGTTTAATTCTACTTATTTTTATAAATTGTCAAGGTGGTTTTGATTTTATGACTTTAGGGCTTCATATGCTTTCTTTACCAGCTTAAACTCTTCTTCCATCATCTTCTGAATATGGGCTGGCTCTTGTTCCCATTTATCAGGATGGGTTTTCATTGTTTTTTGTCTATAAGCTTTCTTTAATTCTTGTTGAGTAAAACCACTTTTTAAACCTAAAATTTCAAGGCTTGTTCTTGTGTCTGTAGGTGGTTTGTTTTTCTCAATTGACTCTTTTTGTTTTTGCTGGCGTTGATACTGTTGTTTGGCTCTTTCTTGTTTGGGCTGTTCTTGCTTTGTATATTGTGGTTCTTCTTGTTGCTGGTCTTGGTTTCTCTGTCGCTCTCTTTGGGCTTTAGCTTCTTGCTCTCGTCTAGCTTGTTCAGCTTCATAGGCTTGCTGGTAATTATCAGTTTTTTGATAGGATTGATTATTGTTTTGTGATTGCTTTGCTTGTCTTTTTATTGTGAACTTTGATTTAACAGAAGCAAGAAACTCTCTTAGTCGATATGACCAATAATCCAGCATTCCCTCACTCGATTCTCGATAAGCATAAGCTATCCCAGCAATGAATGCTGAAATGGCAATAATGCTCCACTGAGCGCCTTGTATTTGAAAATAGATGAAGTAGACAAACAACGAAAGAAAAGCCAGTGTAATGAAGCCAAATTTACTTCTAAAGATGGCATGACCTGTACCAAATGACAGCAGTGTAACAACAATGAGTAAGTGAAGATTATCCACGACGTAAAAAGAACCTGTAGATAAACCCAAATGAGTAAGCGCCTGTTATCCACCAGTTTTGCATATCTGCGATCTGCGCTCCTGCAAAAATCACCATTATAAAAACGACATAGGTAATAAAAAAGGCTATCAGTATTCCACGTCTTTCACGCAGATGACTGTCCGCCTTAAATAGCCAACCGCCTACATAACCAATAAGACCATAAAAGACTATCCCAATGAGTAAATCAGCGCTTAATGGCATATTAGAGCTGAATATATTCTATGGTGGTTGGTGGAGTTTGAGTGACTTGGAAAGCCCCTTTTCTAGTCATTCGTTTAAACTTTCCTATTTGATAAAATCCTTTAGCGGGTATTAATACCGGGTAACGGTTTTTGGTTACAATCAAAACTTCATTATCTGCCATTGTTCTGACCTCATTGGCATTAATGAGATTCTGCTCTCTGTATTGTTCGCTGGTGTTATCCATAAACTCAGGGTGTTGAGTAATTCTTGTTTTTCCTATAATTCTTTCAAAGAAACTAGAGGTTTCAGGGTCACTTCCTGAATAACATAAATACGTAGCAAAACCACCTAGTACTGAATTAGCATCATCCTTTCCATACTTTGAGCTGAGCTGTGATATTCCCTGTAATACAATGCTTAAACTTACTTTATAGGCTCTTATGGTATTGGCTGTTTCTACAAAATTAGGTATTGTTGAGTGACCAAATTCGTCATACAAAACATAAACTGGCAGCGTTTTTCTTATCGGTATTTTTCTCATACAAACATTAAACACACTTCTAAAAAACAGGCTGATTAGAAATGAGTAATAACTCATTAATTGCGGTGGTGTAATAACGTAAATAATGGTTTTCTTGTTTCTAATTTCTTCAAGCTTCAGGTCCGACCTTGATGTTAGCAGCGCTAGATTTTTGTTAGACATAGCTTTTAAGGCTGTAATGGCATTGAGTACAAAACTTTGCACGCCCTCTTCATTTCCAGTCAGTAACCCTTTCCACTCATTCCAAAGACGTTTGTCTGTAGGGTCATCAGGATCAATGGTATAACGAGCCATCCAGCTATCTAGTTTTTCTCCATCACTTCCAAAGTTTTGAAACAGGTAATAGAGATTAGCTAAAGTGTTGTAGTTTGGGTTATCTCGTTCTGCATTTTTGAGGCACTGTAAAAAGACTGATACAAAACGCATTGCGCCGTTTTCCCAAATACTATCTTTATCGCCTCCTGCACTTCCTGACTTCACCAGTATTTCAGCAATCTGCTCTAGCTCAATAGAATTTCTTGCCTCAAGCAAGGGATTAAAACAGCTTGATTCCCCCAGGTTCTCGGGATTAATCACAATGACGTCAAAGCCTTTTGATTTCATGTGTTTTGATGTGGCTTCAAACACCTCCCCTTTTGGGTCATTAATCACCATTGAACACTTGTATTTAGAACGCTCTAAAACATTGGGGATAATGTAACGACTGGTTTTACCTGCTCCTACTCTTGCAATACAACATACATTTTGAAAGCTTTCACTTTCTGATAATTTGAGTGATTCACCGTCTAGCAATAATCCTTTATTGTTTGAATTAAGATATTTTGAATAATCCCACCGTTTGGAAAATTCAGCCCCTTCTTCTTTTCGTAGCACTTTTCCATTAAACAGAAAAACAGCACCCTTCCACATTAAGCGAAAAGGAAAGGTCATAATGGTTTTACTAATGGAATCTGCCATAGCGCCTATGTTGTTTAAATGGATTGAAGTTTCTATGCTTGGCTTTTAAGCCCTGTAGTACTCTATTCGTATTATGCTTAGAATCAATAATTACTTGCCTGAATCACTGCTTTTTCTTGAAGTTGGCTTTTTTCTCTGCCTTCTTCTGTCTCATTTTCTTGAGTTCTGATTGTCTGCTTTGTGCTTCTTCATCAATAGCACCCGTTTTTGACTGTTGGCTTTGATGAGTATGTTTATCATCCTTTTGCTCTGGCTTATCTGACAGGGTTTCAGATACTTGCTCTTGGGTATCTGTAACCGTGTCAGTAATGCCTTCGTCTGTTTGTTTTTCTGCTGATTCGTGTGCTTCTTCTTTTTGAGAATGAGCATCTTCATTTTTTGCTAAGCGTTGTTCAAGATTTTCAAATTCTTCTGATACACCCAAGGTAGTAAAACGATGTTTACGGTTTGTTTTCTCATTAAGAATTCCCCAATTTTTACCACGTTTGTAAAGCTGATAATGCTCCAGTTCCATCAACTCTATAAACTCTTCACGTGTTGAGGCTGAAGCAAAAATATTGAGCAAGGTGTCTCTCACAATATCACGCTGTGGTGTTTTACCTGTTCTTCTTTTTAGCTCTGCCCCTTTATTGGATAGGCTGTCTTTTTGTTCTTTTGATTGCTTCTCCTTGCTAATTAGTTTTTTCTGCTGAAGTTCAGGGTGACAGTCCAGCACATACAATTCTAAGTTCTTTTTTACTTGGTCAAACTTAGCTTTGCTCAAACGGTGCTTTTTTGAGCTTTCTAATTCATTAGAACTAATCAATAGATGGTAATGAAGGTTATCTGATTTATCATCGTGCAATACGGCATACACAAGATTATTTCCTGCACGTTCTTGGATATATTTATAAACAACCTGTCTTAATATTTGTATCTGTTCTTGCTCGTTTATCTTTTTGCTTCGAGTGATTGAAATCACTTCGTGATACATCGTCACGCCATTTTTTCTTTTGGGTACGAAGCTAAAATTTTCCCTGAATTCATCCTCAATACTTTCAGGTTTTCTTGAATACAAATTGTAATATATATTGTTAACTCTGCCTGATGCACCCAAGTCCATATAACCAATTAATTGGTCAAAACTGGGGACTTTTCGGCTCATACTTTTGATAATCATAGGGCAGTTTTTACGTCATATTCTCTGTGTTATTTATCAGGTTTGAATCTATTTTGCGTGTAGTTTTTGACTACTTTTTCTAGCTTTTGAATTTCAGCTAAAAACTCATTTTCTTCAACCAGTGAATGCACTGTATTTGAATAATGTGCCATCTGATTTACATTATTCGCGATATTTCTAATTAAGAATTTAAGCTCTGTGAGTTCATCAAGCACTGCTTTTGGCATCAATGTTTCTTGCTGAGAATAGGCTAAAGCCATGTTTTTAATCAGAGTAGAAACTTTAGTTTTTTCTCTTTTTGCTAATGCCTGAAAGTCGCGATACTCCGTATTCGTGACGCTCAAAGAAATCTGCCTATGCGTTTTTGCATACTCTTTTTTGTACTGCTTTTGGTATGATTTTCTGTCTTCAGGTGGCATAGGCATAGTAAAGGCATAAATTTTAGAGGGTTTGAAGGGAAGATTTTAGTAAAATCTCCCTCACGGGATTTTAAGGGTTGACCCTTAACAAGATGGCAATTTCAAGGAACGAATCGAACGCCAGTTCGATGTTCCTATGAAACTTGCAATCTTGCCAAACAACAACCAGCTTCAACTAAAACTAGCAGAAAGTAATTTATTGTCAACTTATGTAATAGAAAATTATGATTCAGCAAAGCTGAACCATAAAAAATACTACAGAAGTGACTGTAGCTTTCTAATGCTCATCCATGTCTGAGCATCATGTAGTTTGGCAGTATCAGGATGATAGAAATACAACTCATAACCACCAAGGCTAGTATCATCTAAGAATGGATAGATACTAAAATCAAGGGTGCTATCTTCAGCAGGTTTTGCTATATGATAGGTACAAAGTTCTTCTAGTAATTCACTAAAAGTAAGTGTTGTTTGTAACCACTTAGATAATCAATCAGCTATTACATTCACATGACAGTGAAAAACTAACTCTTCTAATTTTGTTGCATTGGAGCAATCACCCAATCCATTAATAACTGCAAGTATTGTGTCAGACAATCCATACTTGTAAATCTCATAATTTGTTCACATAAGACTAGATATTAAATAATAAAGTGACTAAGAAAGAAGCTGTAAATGAGAAAAGTCGAGGAGGAACCCGAAGGGGCAAATCCTTTACTTTTTGAATGTCAGCTTATGATTAGTTAATTTATTATTAACCCCAGTTTACTAGGCAACCCAAACGTCGCCGAAGAGCCGCGGAAATTTGCTATTGAAAAAGAAAAAATGATCTTTGAATACAATTTTGAGTTAACAAAAAAAGGGCTATGTTGCCCTTTTAGCTTCTGCTCTTTTCTGTCTAGATTTTATCATTTTAATAAAATCATCTTCTTGCTCAATTGAGATACAGTTTCTTCATTTCTTGAAAGCGGCAACACCTGTAGTTCCCCCTCCTGCAAAGCTGTCTAAAACTATTTCTCATGGATTCGTAAATACTTCTACTAGCCCACCAATTAGAAATTCAGGCTTTTCCGTTGGGTGTTTACTTTGCTTGTTTCAGTCTTTTCAAATTTTGTAGTTAAGTACATTTTTCATTTTTGACTGTCCTAGAAAATTAAAGGTCTTAGGTTTGTTGAAATTTCAGCCATCATTGACAAGCCATACTCCGACTTCATGGCAACTTCTAAACCCTGTTTTTCTAAAGTGATTCATTGGGTTTGTTTTGTTGAAAATAATAGGATTACGAAAAGTAAATTGTCCTCTTCTTTCTAGCTCAAAAGCTAACCAACCTGAGTAACGATAACTGAAGAATAGAACTAAGCTACCATTAGGTTTTAAAATTCTTTGATATTCATTGCAAACTTGAAAGACAAAATCAATATAGAGAGCTGGTGTATCCCACTTATCCCATTCTCAAAAGTCTGCTTTCACAACTTTGTTTCATTTCATCGTTAGTCATGGATTCCCTGAAATATTATAAGGAAAGTCTGAACAGATAAAATCTACTGTATTGTCAGGTATTTTCTTCATAACCTCTAGGCAGTCTCCCTGAATAATCTTGTGTACGATGTTCATATTTGTATAAATTACAAATTAAAATAGACGAGATAATTAATCCCACTGATTACACACAATGCAGGTAATGAAGGTCAAATGTAGCGAAGTACTTTTTGAAAAAATTGATATTGACTGTTCCTTTGAAAATATTTTCAAAAAACATTTTTCGAGCATTATTTTAAGAGCTGGTTTTATCCTCTATTTTAATCAATAAAAAAACAGCCTTAAAACTGCTTTGTAAACTTACTTCAGTGGTTGATTCCCCTCCACCACGTTTCAGTTCAGCGATGATAAACGGATATTTAGACTTGCTAATTGGACATTATTGGATATTATCGGATATATTTAGACTTCTAATTGGATATTATGAATCTTAAGCCTTTAGTAGTAACACCTGATTTGCTGAAATTTATCACTGAAATTGATGAATTTAAAGGAAGTTGGCGACTGCTTAAAACATTGAATCCTGAGCGTCTTCAGCAATTACGTCATGTTGCTACGATAGAGAGTATAGGTTCTTCTACTCGTATTGAAGGTTCAAAACTAACTGACCAAGAAATTGAAGCATTACTTAGTGGGCTAGATACAAAGTCTTTCAGCACACGTGATGAACAAGAGGTTGCTGGATATGCTGAAGTTATGGAGGTGATTTTTCAAAGCTATGAGGATATTCCTCTTACTGAGAATTATATAAAACAGCTTCATCTAACACTATTAAGACACTCTGAAAAAGATTCACGGCATTCAGGCGAATACAAAACACTTTCTAATAATGTTGAAGCTTTTCATCCTGATGGAACAAGTGCAGGGGTTATCTTTGAAACGACTTCACCATTTGATACACCTAGAGAGATGCAAGAACTCATTGCTTGGACAAAAGAAACACTAGAAGATAAAAGCTATCATCCATTAATTGTAGTGGGTGTTTTCAATGTGGTTTTTCTTGCCATCCATCCTTTTCAAGATGGTAATGGTCGTTTATCAAGAGTGTTAACGACGCTTTTACTTTTAAAAGCTGGCTACAGTTATCTTCCTTATTCATCTTTTGAAAGCATTATTGAAAATAACAAAGAATCTTATTATTTGAATTTAAGAAGAACACAGAAAACCTTAAAAACTGATACTCCTGATTGGCAACCATGGATAAGATTCTTTCTTCACGCATTAAAGCGGCAAAAAGACCACCTCGCTCAAAAAACTGAAGTGAGTAATAGCTATGATGATTTACCTATTGAAAGCATTACAATCTTAGACTTTGTTACGAAAAATCAACGTATCACAATGAAACAAGCCGAAGAAATAACCAAGATACCAAGACCAACCGTTAAAACGCGTATTACTGCACTGGTTGAAAGAGGCTTTCTTGTGAAGCATGGCAAAGCAAGAGGTACTTGGTATTCTCGTTCTTAGCCTTTCTTTTTATTTAATCGCTCTTGAAGTCGTTGCTTCAGCCTTATTACATAATCATCTGTGATTTCTTGGCTACGACCAGCCTTAGCGTCTTCAAGTCCAGCAACGATACCAGCAATAATTTTAACATCATTTTTTACCTTTACGTATGACTTGATATTTACCATTGTGAGATAGGTTTAGATAATACTGCTTTTAGATTATCAGGAGTAAGCTCCATATATCTTCCCTCCTCAATATCGATTATTCCTTCATTAATACTTTCATCAATTTTAGAGCTAATTAAAACTTCGTATGATTGAGAGTCTTTTTGTAAATCTAGTCTTGGTATTATCATTACGCTAACCTTAAATATTTATATAATCCACTGTATAGTTATTTCGGGCAATGTCAAAAATAAGAGACTATCAGATTTGATAATTCATAAAACTGGCTATAATAAAATCAACTGAAATATTTATCTAACAGACTCAATATGCCTCAAAAACTTAGTTCAGCTGATTCAAGAAGAGTAGCAATCTTTGAAAGATTTGTGAGAAATGCAAATCATCTACTTAAAAAGAAATCAGCTAAGAAAATCAATAGAATCATCGATGATCAAGATGGATTTTTAAAATGAATAAAAGATTTAGAAACTAGGGAAAGGCTTTTAACTATTTCTAAAGAACTCAGAGATACAGCTCTTTATGCTTTGAATAATTTTGATGAGGTAATGAAAAATCTCAAAAATTGTGAACAGTTATTAAAATGAAAGATTCCCCAAGAAATTACTAAATTCTTCGATGATATTGATAAAAATATCTCAAAATTTCCAGACCAGCGCGTGAAGTTAATGACTAAACAAAATTCCTCATATTGGAGGACAAGATGGTTGGATGAATACTATATTAACTCAAGCCAAAAGACCCTTGATATGGTATCGGCTGATAAAAATATAGCCTGAAAGACAGTCAAAGACGTAGAAGATTTTTTTAAACCTGTCTTATCTGATATTTCTAAAATTGAGAATGAAGAAATACGCTTGAGCTTATTTCATTTTGCAACCTTTCATAAAGCAGATGCTATACAAATGATTGAACTCACACCAATTGAGCCTATTCCGGAATGGCTTAATGGGAAGAACAAGGATTAATCATCGTCCATACTATTTCAGTCATTATCAATAATCTCTGTTCATCTTTGATTGTATCCATTCACTAAATCTTTAACTAAATTATCAAAGTTGTCTTCACCATATTTTCACAGGACTTCTCCTATAGCATCTTCCCTTTTGGAGAGGATTTTATTGTTTACCCTCAGTATCCTTCTAGCATCATCCTCTGTCATAGGAACCCAAGGTCATCATTTTGATAAATTTCATCACATAATATGTAAAGTTAATATATATAAAGTATTTTTTAATAAAATCAATTTCTAGGTTTTCTTATTCAAATTAGCGATAAAATAGCCACTAATATTGTTATTTAAGGCTCTTATTCTATTGAGTGTATTTGGCTGAAGAGTGGTTGTACCACTGGCAATATCTTCATTAATAATTTGTTCTCAAAGCATTTTGTTTATAAACCCAATAAATGCTTTTTTCTCAAGTAAGCTCATAGATTTTTTTCATCAATCAAAGTCAAAACCAAGGCTTCCATTTTCAAGATCAATGGGTTGTTGCAATCCATAACTAGCATGATTGAGATTTACCATATCTATGATTTGAGTAAGTTTATCCTGGTCAATTTCATCAACTCCAATAGAGTTTAGAAATCTCAGCATTTCCTCTACCCCTCTGTCTTTTTCTTGAGCCTCTTTTTTATTTTGAGCGGTTATTTGTTCTAGCTTTTTAGTAGTTTTTTTAATTATTTTCTTTTTTGAATCTTCTAATTTAGAGCTATGAGCATGGATTGCACTCATACATTCATTGTAGGATTGTTTTGAACTGAGTCCTAGTGCATTATAGGTCTCAGGATGTTTTTGTTGTATGTGAGTTTTGGCTTCTTCAAATCTCACGCCCTTTTCTTGAGCTGTTTTTAGAAAGCTGAGTACTCAAGAGAGAAGAGAAAGTTTTATGTTATATGGTGCTAATTCCTTCATAGACTTTTGATTAAGTCCCTCAATTTGATCTTCATATTTTGAATCAAGTTTACTTGGAAGCTTGTAGTTACTTCGTTCAAGACTTAAATTCCTATTGTCTTTTGAGGCTTCAATAGTAAGGTCTCACTGAGTTTTTGTAAGAATACCGTCTTCAAGATTCACTCAATCAAGGTTATCAACTCAAAGCTTCACTTTTGCTAGTTCTCACAGAGTTCCAGCTTCTACTCTGTCAAAACTTGCTTGAAGATCAAGCCCCTCAATAGCTAACATTTGAGATTTAAAATTTATATATTCTTCAGAGTTTGTTCATCCCAAAGTATGCACTATTGATTCTAGATTTCATGGAGATTGCAGATATTCTCCAATCTTTTTCAGTTCATCTTGTATATCTCACTGAAGTAATTTTTTTTCCTTAGTATTTAAACCATCCCTATCTTATGCTGTAGATTCAGCATGGCTTATCATTTTACGAAGAGAGCCAATTTTCGCATTTTTCTCAAGTGCAGCGTTTTCTAAAAGCGCACCTCTTAAACCTGCTAATTGCTCGTCCTGAGCTTTGAGCTTAGCCTCTATAAGAGATTTTTCCTTTTCATCATCACTATCTAGACTATTCTGTTTCTGATTTTCAACTGCTATAAGCTGTTTTCTTAAATTATATCTGAGTCTTTTTGACTCTTTAGATAAGTCACTTTGAGCATTAATTTCATCAATTTGAGCTTGTATAAGAAATTGCAAAATCTCAGCTTGAGATTTATTGAGAAAGTCTTCAAAGGCAGTCTTATCTAGTCTTTGGACAATAGCTAACTGGTCATGATTCAGTTGTTGTAAGCTTTTTATATACTTATCTTCTTGCTGGTCAGTAAACTCAAAAGCTCACAAAATATCATTAATTTTGCGAAGTTTATTTCCAGTATTTTCTGACTCTTCTGCATGCTGAATATCAGTAGAGTTTGCCTGTATTAATCAGGCTTCTTGTTGGCTATCAGGGGATGATTTGTGCTCAATAGGCATAGGTTTTTATTAGATATAGACCTATTCTATCGTATTAATAATTTTTGAGCAAAAAACAAGCGATTTACAGCCATACCCCACTCAGAAAAATACATATCAAAAAAATAGCCATCCTTGCGGAATGGCTCATTTTTCTGACACATATTAGTTTTCTAAAAGCGCACCTCTTAAACCTGCTAATTGCTCGTCGGTTTTATTGATAGCCTCTATAAGGGATAAATTTTCTTTTTTCCTATCTAACTTTTGAGCTGTTTCTAATTTTTCAACTGCTATAAGCTGTATTTGAAGTGCCTCTAGTTTGTCAAAATCAGGATCATCACTTTTATCTAATTCATCAATTTGGGCTTGTATAGAATCTGTGAGTTTTTGGCACGCCAATTTTGTTTCACAAGTGATGGCATCTTTTGTGAGAGTGTCAGAGTTTTCAGAAAATGCAGGTGATGTGGTTGTCATTGCAACGGCAATTGCTGTTGCGGCTAGAGTGTTTTTTCCTCCCATGTGCATATGGTTAGATAATAAATCAGCCTGAATAGCTAACTCTATTGTACTGATTTTTTCAAAAAAGCAAGTTTGGAAGATTTTCATACATGATTACCTCAATATTTTAAGCAGATACTTATGAATCATAGTTCATATGAAGTATAGTTCATAGATTTGTTCTCGTAAATAATTGAAAGTGATGTTTTTTCAAACATTACTTCATGTGAAAGCTAAAAAAGCATTTTCCAAAATCCTGAAAGAACTAAGACTAGCTCAGGATTTAAGTCAGGAAAAACTTGCGGAAAAAGCAGGTTTATCTATGAGATCCATCTCACTTATTGAGTGTGAGAAAATACAACCTACCATCACTACAATTGAAG
>Ga0256834_1001119_pt1 | contig 18656 bp, 20 predicted proteins | sample 4281140metaG_FD_190536 | JGI IMG/M metagenome (GOLD analysis project Ga0256834, IMG submission 190536) | Hydrothermal vent microbial communities from East Pacific Rise, Pacific Ocean - 4281-140 | ecosystem: Environmental > Aquatic > Marine > Hydrothermal vents | place: Pacific Ocean: East...
ATAAGCATTGACAACGACTTCTGATGATACTTCAGAACCATCTTCAACAATTAGTATCTGAAATTCATCCTTAAAATTTTGTTGCGTAAGACTTTCTAATAATTCTTCAATTTCAGAGGGACGATTATACACCGGAATAATTATAGAAAATTTTAAATCCAAATTCATAAAGGTTTTAAGACTCAAATATAAGTAATACTTTTTTGAATCATAGAATATAGGTTGTAAACAAAAAAAGGTTCTCATATTTGAGAACCTTTTTATATATAAAATATATTTATATTATTTCTTTAGAATCTTAAATGCTCCGCTAGTATTACCTATTACAGCTTTTACAAAATATGTACCCGTTGGCAATCCATGAAGGTTCAATTCTGCTTGTACATCATTTTGTTGAATTCTTTTAATCTCTTTTCCTAAAATAGAGTATAGTATAATCTGATTGATTGGCTCATTGGCACTCATCTTTAGAACATTTTTAACTGGATTAGGATAATAATTAAATCCTTTGGCACGTATTTTATTTATAGATAATGTTTGATCAATTATTAAATTGAAAGAACCTTCTGGCTGATCATTTGTACCACTAGGATAAGCAATATTAACATAATACTCAACATCTTTGGTTGTAGAAAAGCTTAAACCTTCAACAACATTTAATGCACCTGCATTAACGCTTTCTACACAAGTAAAAGTACCACAAGAACCCGTATAAACAGCAACACCTAAATCCCATGAGGTTGGTGTAGCAGTAATATTGATAAGACCTCCATCATCTACACCAATAACCTTAAACCAAACTCCATCATTCATTCCAACACAATCAGTTGGTGTAATAAAACCTGAATTATTTGTAGCAGATGTTGCATCATAATTTGCAGTATAGTGCATATCCGCTATAACTATTGCATTTGCACAGTCATCATTAGAAGGTGCTCCTGGCATTGACCCTACACACACATCAAAAGTTGTTGTAGCTCCTGTAGCGGTAGAATTACTATATACTCTAACAACATAATTATTGCCAATAGTTAAACCCGTTAAATTATTTATTTCAGAATCACTACAACTAATTGGAGTCATAGTAGTACAATCAATAGATGCTCCAGAATCATAAGCTATCATATATAAATCGGTTATACTACCAGCTATATTTCTTAATTCTATTCTATGTGATGTAGCTGTTGCTACAAATTTAAACCAAACATCATCGTTTGCTTTTATACCAGTATCAGGGCAACTATTCATGTTCGCAGCAACTGTAGAGGCTGTAGCATCTACAAGTGTACCAGATGTTACTGTGCTACATAAATAATCTGCATTTACAACCAATGTAGTTGCATTTGCACATTCATCATTAGTTGGTGGGGCAAAAAACTCTTTTGGAGTTTTTAATTCTATAGGATCTGCTTTTACCAATCCTGTAAAAAGGCTGAAAAACAAAATTAATAATCCAAGTGTACCTTTTCTTTTCATAATTTATTTGATTAGCGGGTTTTATTAAAATTAAACGCTAATAAACATAAAAAATTACACAAAAGGTGTTTTTTATTAATTTTTTTTATAACACACTGATTGTCAGACGGATTATTAGCGTTTAATTTTAATAAAAATCACAAAAAACACAACCTATCTCACTTTAATATATCCACACACAATTTCAGTAGTTGAAAAAGAAACTTTACTTTATATTTCCAGCAATTTTTTTGCATGTGTAATAGCTGATTTTGTTGTATTTTTTCCACTTAATATCTCAGCCAACTCTTGTATTCTTTCTGAAAGATTAAGTAATTTAACATTAGTTATCGTTTCATTATTTTTTTCTGTCTTAAAAACTTTAAAATGATGCTCTCCCTTTGCAGCTATCTGCGGTAAATGTGTAATCGCAATAACTTGCATTTTTTTACTCATATTCATCATTACTGTAGCAATACGATTAGAGACTTCTCCTGATACTCCTGTATCAATTTCATCAAAAATAACAGTAGGTAAATTAGAATAATTACATAGTATTGATTTTACAGCCAACATAATTCTTGACATTTCTCCACCAGATGCTACCTTCTTTAAACTCTTGTAATTACTACTTTTATTAGTAGAAATTAAGAATTCTAATTCATTTTTGCCATTAGAGAAAAACTCTTTTTTCTTCAATAAGTTTATTTTAAAAGTAGTATTATGCATTTCTAAATCTTTCAAAAGATTTTCCAATTGCAAGATTAACTTAGGGATTGATTTTTCTCTATTAGTATGGATAGCATCAGCAAATATATTTAATTGACTTTCTATACCAGAAATTTCACCTTTTTTTGCTTTAATTAGTTCTTCAGCATTATCAACAGTTTTTACTGTTTCAGCTAAAAATTCTTGTTTTTCAATTAGTTCATTAATTGTATTTACTTGATGCTTACTTTGCAATGTATATAGCAATTGTAATCTGTCATTATAATATTCTATTTCTTGAGGAAAATACTCAGAAGACTCGTTTCCAACTTTCTCAAGTTCATTAGCTATGTCTTCAAAATCAATTTTCAAACTTGAAACTCTATCAAATAATTCACTATATGTTTTACTAAAACCACTTAACTTTTTGAGTATAGCGGTGTAGCTTCTTAGTGTTTCTAAAAGCCCAACCCCTTCTTTATTAGATAATTGATTTGCTTCAGATAAACTTAACTTTATATCTTCTATATGATTCAGCTCTTCTAAGGTATTTTCTAAAAACTGTTGTTCATCTGATTTAAAGTCAGCTTCTAGCAACTCATTTAATAAAAAAGAATTATAATCATATTGGTTTTTGGCCTCAGCCTGCTGAGTCAAAATTTCTTGTAATTCAACCTTTAAACTTTTATACGTTTTTAATAATTCGTTATAAGAATTTAAAATTTTAGCATTTTTCGCTAAAGCATCAATAATTAAAAATTGAAAACCTACATCTGCCAATTGTAATGTTTGATGTTGTGAATGTACATCTATTAATTTTTCACTTAAAGTAGATAAAACAGAGAGTGTAATTGGTGTATCATTAATAAATGCTCGTGATTTACCACTTGGCATTATTTCACGTCTAATAATTGTATTCTTTTCAAAATCAATATCGTTAGTTTCAAAAAAGGATTTTAAATTGTAATTATCTATTAAAAACTCACCTTCAATAATACACTTCTTCTCTTTATTTTTTAAGGCAGATAAATCTGCTCTTTTCCCTAAAATTAAAGACAAAGCTCCTAAAAGGATAGATTTTCCAGCTCCTGTTTCACCAGTAATTATTGAAAACCCTTTTTGAAAGTTAATTTCTAAATGATCTATAAGAGCATAATTTTTTATGGAAAGTGATGCTAACATCTATTGAATTTAATTAAGTGAATAAAAAATAGTTCACTCTTCAAACTTAAGTGTTTTTTTCTAAAAAAATATTTTAATTAGGTTTTTATTTCTTCCCACTTTTCATTATAAATTGGGTAAATTTTAAGTAGTGTTTCTTTAAGCTTCATTGCATTAATTCTTGGACCATCAGAAAAAATATCTAAAATTTCATCTGATTTTGTATCCATAAACACTCGTAACAAAAATGCATTAGGCCTTACGTTATATATGTTTTTTAATTTAATAATAGCTTCTGAAATATTATTTTTCGCTTCTTTTCTATCATTACTCATCAAATCCAAACCATTTAAATGATACTCATACATAACTGCTCTAAAATCTTGATATGTTTGCGAAAGCAGGTTTTCATTTAATTGATACCTTGTATTGTTTCCATCTATCCTATTCCAACCAGAAAAACCTCCTTGCTGAGCTAAATTCACAACTTGTTCTGCTTTTTTATGATAAATATCTCCGCCATTAAGAGCAAAAGTGTCTCCATCAATTCCTAAAATAGTATAAACATAAAAAGTAAGTACTGATACTAAATTAGATTCAAAACTATTTTCATTATAAATCAATTTATCGAATTCATTAAAAGAAAAAGACAAACTATTGTCTTTATAATTAAAAATAGGGCTTTGATAAGTTGAGTTGTACACAGGTCTAGAGGCTATAATATGAATATTTCCTTTAAACTCATTTGAAGAAGGCTGTTCTGTAAGGTTTAAAGTAATAGCACAGTTTATCCTTTCATGTGATTTATATTTCTTATTTGTCCATTTTGTATTATTAATATATTCAGAAATAGAGTTCTGTAAATTATCAATCACTTGTGAATTAACATTTTGAATCTGCTCAGCATTAATAATAACTAAACCGTTTAACTCCTGCCCTTTCATTTGAAGAACATTACAAAAAATAAGTATATATAAGATTTTATACATGGTGTCTTTTAAGTATTTCAGTAAAAATATCTTTAGCTACGTCAGTCTTTGACTTCATTTCAAATTCAGTACAATTTTCTTCTGCATCTATAATAGTTACTTTATTTGTCGCTTTTTTAAATCCAGCACCTTTATCATTCAGAGAATTTAAAACAATTAAATCTAAATTTTTACGATGTAACTTCCCTTTTGCATTCTCTAATTCATTTGTAGTTTCTAAAGCAAAACCTACTAAAAATTGATGTTTTTTCTCTCTACCTAAAGAAGCCAAAATATCTTTAGTTTGTGTAAGCTCTATTGTTAACCCTACTCCTTTTTTCTTAATTTTATTTGATGCAACACTAGACGGCTTAAAATCTGCTACAGCAGCTGATAAAATAGCAATGTCACAATTTTTATAATATTGATGAACAGCTTTATACATTTGTTCTGCACTAATAACATCTACTCTTTGTATAAACGCATGATTTATATTTTCATTGGATGGACCACTAACTAAAGTAACATTTGCACCTAAATTTGCAGCTTCTTTTGCTAATTCAAAGCCCATTTTACCTGAGGAATGATTTCCAATAAATCGAACAGGATCAATAGCTTCATGTGTTGGACCAGCAGTAATTAAGACTTTCTTTCCTTTTAAAGGTAAGCCTGATAAAATTTCTTTTTCAATAAACAAGAGTATATTTTCTGGATCGGCCATTCTACCTTCGCCATGCAAACCACTTGCTAATTCTCCACTTTCAGCAGGAATCATACTGTTTCCATAGGATGCCAACTTTTTTAAATTCTCTACAGTTGTTTTATGTAGGTACATATCTAAATCCATTGCAGGAGCAAAAAAGACTTTACATTTTGCAGATAAATATGTTGCTAATAGTAAGTTGTCACAAGTACCATTAGCCATTTTAGATAAGGTGTTAGCTGTTGCAGGAGCAATAACAAAATAATCTGCCCACAAGGCTAAATCAACATGATTATTCCACAATTCATTTTCATCTTCTTTAGTGTAAAAGGTTGAATGAACGGGGTTTTTAGAGAGTGTAGATAATGTTAAGGGAGTTACAAAATCTTTAGAAGCAGGAGTCATGACAACTTTAACATGTGCTCCTGCTTTAATAAAAAGTCTAACTATAAATGCTGTTTTATAAGCCGCAATCCCTGCGGTTACCCCCAGAAGAATATTTTTACCGCTTAAAACTGACATTATTTATTAGTATCTGTTTCTTCTTCAGGGTTTCTATGGTAAATAGCACCATTCAGCCATTCTTCAACAGCAATAGCTGTAGGCTTTGGTAATTTTTCATAAAACCGAGAAACTTCAATTTGTTCTTTATTTTCAAAAACTTCTTCTAAGCTATCATTATGTGTAGCGAATTCTTCTAATTTATCAATGAGTTCTTTCTTAATGTCTTCACTAATTTGATTCGCTCTTTTTGCCATAATTGAAATAGACTCATATATATTTTGAGTAGGTGCTTCAATTTTAGTTTTGTCGTAAGTAATCGTTGTTAACGATGCTTCAGAATTTTTATAATCCATTATTCGTATATTTAGCGTAAATTTCTTTTGTTATTTTTAACTCTTTATTTAATTCTTCAAATTTAGAAGATAGTTTATTTAATCTATCAGATTTAGGAAAACTTTTTTTAAATCTATTATAGGCTACAATAGCATTATTAATTCTTTGCTCTTTTTTAGAAAGAATACTTTTCATACCTAACTCATAGGAAGCTAGGAATTTATAAGCTAATGCTTCTTCTTTATAATCAGTACCAAAGTTATCTTCAATAAAAATATCAAAGGCCATAATTGCAGCTTGATATTTTTCTGTAATGTAATATTGTTTGGCAATATCAAGTGATTTTTTTTCTAACCTATTGGTGAGTTCATCATGATATTTATTTGCCTCTTTTATTCTATCTGATTGCGGGAACTTATCAATAAAATTTTGAAGTTCAGTCAATGCTTTATGCGTATTTGCCTGATCTCTACTTGATTTAGGAGAAGACAAATAATAACTATGTGCTAATAAATAAGAAGCTTCTTCAACTTTAGAACTTGAGGGATAATTACCTATAAATTTATTAAAATGATACGAAGCTAAATCGTAACTTTTAGTATTATAATTCGCTTGAGCAACCATAAACTGGATACGTTCCATTTGTGGTTTTCTTCTATACTTCGGAATTACTTTTTCAAATAAATTAACTGATTTATTATATTCTCCTTCCTCAAAATATTTAGTAGCCATTTTGTATTGATCTTCTACATTACCTTTGTTCAATACCTTTTGGTATTCACTACAAGAGGAAAATAAAACAGCCAATACAACAAATACACTAAGTCTCTTCATTTTCTGCATTTTGCAAAAATACTTATTTAAAACTAAATACACCAATTAATTATTAAATAAATACTTAAAATTAATAATGACACAAAAATAGTTTACTTTTAAAAACTAGCAAGTAAAAAAAACTCTAAAAATTTGTTAATATGCACAATAAGCCACCCTTTTAATAAAAAAGGGTACAAATCAATAATTTTCAATAAAAGCATTTATCTTAGCTTGTAACTCAGTACTTGCCTCAACCAATGGCAATCTTACATATAATTCGCATAGACTTCTTTTTTTAAGTAGAGCTTTAATACCTGCTGGATTATTCTCTTTAAAAATTAAATCTATACCGTCCATCAATTTATAATGAATCTTGTACGCCTGTTTGGCTTTGCCTTCTAATCCAAATTGAATCATTTTAGAAAATTCTTTTGGAAGTGCCTGACCAATAACAGAAATAACTCCTGCTCCACCTGCCAATACAACCCCAAGTACTAAATCATCATCACCAGAAATAATTAAAAAATTTTCTGGCTTATTTTTTATCAATTTTAAATATTGATGCACATTATTTCCTGCTTCTTTAACCCCAATAATATTACTAAAATCAGATGCTAATCTAAATATAGTTTCTGGAGCTATGTTTTTTGCTGTTCTCCCCGGCACATTATATAATATAATTGGTTTAGGGCACACTTCGGCAATAGCTTTAAAATGCTGATAAAAGCCTTCTTGTGTTGGTTTATTATAATAGGGTGCTACTGACAAAATAGCATCGAATGCGTATAAATCTGTTGTTTTTATCTCATCGATTATTATTTGAGTACAATTCCCTCCAATACCCAACACCAAAGGTAGTCTACCATTATTAACAGTAACTATGGTTTCTTTAACCCGTTTTCTTTCCTCTACAGTAAGTGTTATAGGTTCTCCTGTAGTCCCTAATATAACTAAATAATCAACATTATTTTCTATCTGAAAATTGACTAAATTTTTCAAAGCATTGTAATCAATACTTTTATCTTTATTAAATGGAGTTATTAATGCTACTCCTGTTCCATAAAATTGCTCCATTTATCTTTACAATTTAAAATACAATCGCACCTAAAATTTAGAACAATTCTATCATACTAATTTTAAAATTTTTAAATACTTCGCCAATTCATCATTAAAAACATCAACTTTATTTCCTTCAATTTCAATAGTAAAATCATAGACATCTCTATAAATTTCATCTAAAAAACCTACTTTGAATTTGGCTTTAGATTTCACCAGCACCAAATTTGTATACACAGAGTCATGATTGCAATAATTGATTAATAAATCAAAGCTATCTTCTACAAAACCCTTTACATTTGAGGCTTTTATTTTACCGTACATTCCAAAACCTTTTTCAGAAAACACGCTATAATGCTGTGTTACAAAATCATCTTTTAGATTTTCATAGATAATTATTTCTATCTGTTTTTCATTTGAGATTCCTAATTTTTGTCTCAAATTTCTTGTGATGTCATAACTACCAAACAATCTTGAATCTGCTAGAATACCAATTTTATGAATCTTACTTAGAGCAACATTCTTATTTTTTAACTTTTTCAATTGCTTTTCTAAAGACTGAACAGCAGATTTCTTTTTTAAACCTATAAAACTCATACTTGGTATTGTGGGTAAAATTAATACTAGAATAACTATTATATAAAATAATGTATAAATTAAACGAAAAAATATTATTCGTTAGTATTTCAACATTATAAAACTTCTCCTAATTCTTTTAATTTTTCGGTATTCTCTGCCAATTTCAATTCTTCAACTATCTTATGAATATCACCATTAATAATATTACTTAAATCATAAAGAGTTAACCCTATTCTATGTTCAGTAACTCTACCTTGAGGATAATTATAAGTTCTAATTTTTGCAGACCTATCTCCACTAGAAACTAGCGAATTTCTTTTTGCAGAATCTGCAGCTAATTTTTTTTCTAATTCAACTTCATAAATACGAGAACGCAATACTTTCATTGCCTTATCTTTATTTTTGTGCTGTGATTTTTGATCTTGACATTGAGCAACTATACCTGTAGGCGTATGTGTTAGACGAACTGCTGAATAGGTTGTGTTTACTGACTGTCCACCTGGTCCTGAAGAACAAAAATAATCTACCCGAATATCACTTGTCTTCAAGTCAATATCAAATTCTTCCGCTTCAGGCAATACCATAACTGTGGCAGCCGAAGTATGTACTCTTCCTTGAGTTTCTGTCTGTGGCACTCGCTGTACACGATGCACACCAGATTCAAATTTCATATCGCCATAAACATCAGCACCTGAAATACTAAAGATGATTTCTTTAAACCCACCAGAAGTCCCTTCACTTATATCTTCTACTTCAGTTTTCCAACCTCTATCAGAGCTGTATTTAGTATACATTCTATATAAATCTCCTGCAAAAATACTCGCTTCATCTCCACCAGTACCTGCTCTAATCTCTACAATTACATTTTTTGCATCTTCGGGATCTCTAGGAATCAATAAAAATTTAATTTCTTCTTCTAACTCAGGTAATTTTTCTGAAGCTTCATCTAATTCTAATTGAGCCATCTCTACCATTTCAGCGTCAGACCCATCTTCAATAATTTCTTTAGCCTCACTTATATTATCAAGTAAAATTTTATACTCATCTCGTTTATCAACAACAGCTTTTAAATCTTTGTACTCTTTATTCAACTTCACATAACGCTTTTGATCTGTAATAATATCAGGCTGTATTATCAAATCTGAAACTTCATCAAAACGCTGCTTAAATATGTTTAATCTATCTAACATCAAATATCTTTTTAGAAAGGCAAATTTAGTGTTTTTTAAAAGAATTGCGAAGTACATCACGAATTCCTATTAAAAAAAATAAAAAAGAGATACGTAAATCAATTTTTAATTTTCTTAAACTATTTAGAGTGCTTCTAAATTAACGTGTACATATCATTAACTACATCAAATTTCGTTAAATACATATTAAGTATATATATTTGTAATAATAAACACAAAATAATTCTAAAGATGAAAAAAGTAATTTTATTAGTTGGAGTATTAGCAATAACACTTGCTAGCTGTGGCGACAAAAAGAAAGAAGAAGTAAAAAAAGAAATTGAAACTGTAAAAGAAGAAGTAAAAGTTGACGAACCAACTACAACAGAAGAAGCTCCTGCTGAATCTGCTGATGCTCAAGTTACTGCTGGTAAAAAAGTATTTACCGACAAAACATGTACAAGTTGCCATGCTGTAGACACTAAAGTAGTAGGCCCTTCTATTAAAGATATTGCGACCAAATATGCTGAAACTGGAGGTAATATTGTAAAATTCTTAAAAGGAAATTCTGATGCTATTGTTGATACAGATCCTGGTCAAGTTTCTATTATGAAAGGTAATATTGACACTATATTAAAAGATGTAAGTCCTGAAGAATTACAAGCTATTGCTGCTTATATACGTTCAGTTAAATAATTTATAACACAATTAACATTTAAACATCCGCTTAAAGGCGGATGTTTTTGTTTATAACCGTAATTCTAAAAGTGAAAGTTTTATATTCATAGTAAGTCATCATAAAATGAAAAAACTAGTTTTAGCCTTTTTAATTTTTACCATAACTTTCATTAGTTGTAAAACCAATAAATCTACAAGTAGCACAACAATAAAAGAAACTAAAGTTGTTGTGGTAGAAGAGCAAACAAAAGAAAAAACTAATATTGAGACTAAAGATAGTTCAACAATTGAAACCCTTTCTAAAGACAATTTAATAACAAAAGGTAAAAACCTATTCTATAAAAAAACATGTGCTACATGCCATGCTGCTGAAACAAAAATTGTAGGCCCTTCTATTAAAGATATCGCTGCTAAATACGCAGAAACTAATGGAAACCTTATAAAATTCTTAAAAGGGAACGCTGATGCTATTGTTAATACTGACCCCACTCAAGTGAAAATTATGAAAGACAATATAAATGGTATTGTTAAAGATATTAAACCTGACGAATTACAAGCAATTGTTGCTTATATGCGTTCTGTTAAATAAGTAAAACTTAGCATAACATATTTATTTAATCCGCCCTTGGCGGATATTTTTCTTTAAAGTACCTTTGCAATATGGCAAGAAAAAAAAGAAAACCCCTTTTTGAAAATATTGAAGTAATTGATGCTGGTGCAAAAGGCAAAACTATTGCTAAAGCTCCAGATGGGAGAGTTATTTTTTTATCTAATGCTGTCCCTGGTGATATTGTTGATGTACAAACTTTTAAAAAGAGAAAATCTTATTATGAAGGTAAAGCCATTAATTTCATAAAACAGTCAGAAAAACGTACTCAACCTGTATGTGAACATTTTGAACATTGTGGTGGTTGTAAATGGCAACACATGAAATATAAAGACCAATTATTCTATAAAGAAAAAGAAGTTGTAGATCATCTAACAAGAATCGGACATTTAGAATTGCCAGAAATTACACCTATTTTGGGTGCAGAAAAACAGTATTTCTATAGAAATAAAATGGAGTTTTCATTTTCGAATAGTAGATGGTTAACTTTAGAAGAAATAAATTCTGATGTTGAGATAGAAAATAAAAATGCCTTAGGCTTCCATATAGCTGGTATGTGGGATAAAATACTAGATGTTAACAAATGTCACTTACAAGAAGACCCTTCAAATGCTATTCGGAATTCAATCAAAACATTTGCTTTAAAAAATGATTTGAGTTTTTTCAATCCTCGTGAACAAAGCGGTTTATTAAGAACAATGATGCTACGTATTGTCTCTACTGGAGAAATTATGTTAGTACTACAGTTTTTTGAAGATGACGCTGCCAAAAGAGAATTGTTGATGAATTTCATTGCTGAAAAATTCCCAAAAATCACCTCTTTACAATATATTATCAATCAAAAGAGAAATGATACTATTTACGATCAAGAAATTGTTTTATTTAAAGGTCGTGATCATATTTTTGAGACTATGGAAGGTTTGCAGTTTAAAATTAATGCAAAATCTTTTTACCAAACCAACTCTACTCAAGCTTATGAATTGTATAAAATAGCTAGAAATTTTGCTGACCTAACGGGTACTGAAACCGTTTACGATTTATATACAGGCACTGGTACCATTGCTCAATTTGTAGCCAAACAAGCAAAAAAAGTGATTGGTATAGAAAGTGTCCCTGAAGCTATTATAGATGCAAAAAATAATGCAAAAAATAATACCATAGAAAATGTCGATTTCTTTGTCGGTGATATGGCAAAAGTCTTTACTGATGAGTTTATTGCCAAAAATGGAAAGCCCGATGTTATTATTACTGATCCGCCAAGAGATGGTATGCATAAAAACGTCATAGAACAATTACTTAAAATTGGGGCAGACAGAATTGTATATGTCAGTTGTAATTCTGCTACTCAGGCAAGAGATTTAGCTTTACTTAACGATAAATATAAAATAGTTAAGACACAAGCCGTTGATATGTTTCCACAAACACATCATGTAGAAAATGTTGTACTTTTGAAGATTAGATAGAATTAGAAGACGGAAGACGGAAGATAGAAGATAGAAGATAGAAGATAGAAGATAGAAGATAGAAGATAGAAGATTTAAATAAAAAAATGAAACAAAACAAAATATACATTCTTTCTCTTCTCTTAATTGGGTGTCTTCAACTAAGTTGTGAGCGTGATGAGATTTGTATAGATGCAATCACACCTCACCTTACCATAAGGTTTTATGATAATGAAGATCTTGAAACAAAAAAGTCTGTAAACGGATTAATCGTTGAATCTGAAATAAATGGAAAATTAGATACTATAAAAATCATACCTAGAGATTCCATTTCTTTACCTTTAAATGTGTATGAAACGCAGACTACATTTATACTGACAAAAAAGATTGATGAAACAATTTCAAATAAGGATAAACTTATAGTTACCTATCAGGTAGAAAACGTTTTTGTAGGTAGATCTTGCGGATATAAAAGTATCTTTAAAAATGTTGATTACACCGTTGAAGATATCAATAGTGATGGTCTTTGGATAAAAAGTAAAGAACAAATTTCTGAACATATAGAAAATGAAAACAATGCACATCTTAAAATATTTCATTAAGGCTGTATTTTTATTGTGTTTTTCGATTTCTTTCTCTCAAGGTATCGGTTCTCAAAAAAAAGATACTATTTATAAAAACAAGTACGGACTTCGGGTTGGTATAGATTTGTACAACCCTATCTATACACTTATTGATGATGATAGAAAAGGATTAGAACTGGTTGGAGATTATAGAATTTCAAAAAAGCTTTTTGTAGCCGCTGAACTGGGGTATTTAGAGAATATCACCGATGAAGATTTTATCAACTTCACAACAAATGGTCAATATATTAAAGCTGGAGTAGATTATAATGCTTATGAAAATTGGTTGAACATGGAAAATATGATTTATGTTGGTATCAGGTATGGTTACAGCAGCTTTAGCCAAACACTAAATACATTTACAATCAATAATGACCATTTTTTTCATAGTTTAGAAACGATAGAAAATGGGCAGAAATTTGACAATTTAAATGCACATTGGGCAGAATTTGTGTTGGGTATAAAAGCTGAAATTTTTAATAACCTCTATTTAGGATTCAGTTTTAGCGGAAAAAAAATGATAAGCACCAAACAACCAGAAAATTTTAAAAATTTGTTTGTACCAGGTTTTAATAGAGTCTTTTTGAATAATTCTGGCTTTGGTATAAACTATACGCTATCCTATTTAATCCCTTTATATAAAAAAGCTAAATAATTTTCTTTATTTTTACTTCTTAAAACAGATTAACTCATGCAAAACATTCCAAGTGTAGATTTGTTAGATTTTTTATCTGACGATCACAATAAAAAACAAAAGTTTGTCAATGATTTGGGCAAGGCCTATGAAAACATTGGCTTTGTTGCTTTAAAAGGGCATTTTTTAAATGATGCTTTGGTTGACAAACTATACACTCAGGTTAAAGATTTTTTTGATTTACCTACAAAAACCAAACGCTCTTATGAACAAGATAATGGCGGACAAAGAGGCTACATATCCTTTGGAAAAGAGAGTGCAAAAGGCAAAAAAGAAGGCGATTTAAAAGAATTCTGGCATTTTGGTCAATATGTTGAAAACAATCCTCAATTAAAAGCAGAATATCCAGAAAACATTACCGTAAAAGAATTACCAGAATTTAACTCTATAGGTAAAGAAACTTATAAAATGCTAGAAAAAACTGGGGTATATGTATTAAGAGCTTTGGCATTATTTTTAGAGTTAGATGAACATTACTTTGATAACTATGTAGCAAATGGTAATAGTATTTTACGCCCAATCCACTACCCTCCTATTCTTGAAGAACCAAAAAATGCAGTTAGAGCAGCTGCTCATGGCGACATCAATTTAATTACCTTATTGATGGGAGCTCAAGGCAAAGGATTACAAGTACAAAATCACAATGGAGATTGGATAGATGCAATGGCTGCACCTGATGAAATTGTAATTAATGTGGGCGACATGCTTTCTCGTCATTCTAATAACCGATTAAAATCAACCATTCATAGAGTGGTTAATCCACCAAAAGAAAACTGGGGGTCATCACGCTATTCCATTCCATTTTTTCTGCATCCTATTAGTGATATGCCATTAAACTGTTTAGAGAATTGTGTCGATAAAAATCACCCAAAACAGTTTGATGATATTACTGCTGGTGCATATTTAAATGAACGATTAATTGAATTGGGTTTAATCCCCTCCCCAAAGGAGAAGTAGATAACAAAATCTAATTTATGGACTTACAAGATCAATTAAAAAATTTATTTCCAGAACATACACCTCAAGAACCTGAAATAAAAAAAGAAAAAAGTGATATTTGGTTACAAAATGAACCTATTATCTGTAAATACGAGAAACGTAAAGGCAAACCCATTACTATTCTTGAAGGATATACCGGTGCTACATCAGATTTTAAAAAATTAGCTAAAGAACTTAAGACCAAATTAAGTGTTGGTGGTAGCTTTAAAGATGATAAAATTATAATTCAAGGTGATTATAGAGATAAAATAATGGCCATGCTCATAGAAAAAGGGTTTAAGGTAAAACGTGTTGGTGGGTAGTTAAAAGACAAGAGACCTTTTTATTGTTAGAAAAAAAATAAAACTTATATTTCAGACAAATGAAAATCAGTATATTATAAAAGTTTTCTATTGAGAAATTTTAAATCACACAAAAAATCATGAAAAAACTATTCCGATACCTCGTCTATTTTATCCTATTAATCGCCATTGCTTTTTTTATTACTGGCCTACTAAACACAACTAGTATTCAAAAAGGAAGTTTAAAGTACACTACTAATTGGCAAGGTCAATTTATTGATATTAATGGAGAAAAAATAAGGTATCTTCAACAAGGAAAAGGACAGGATATTTTGTTAATTCACGGAATGCCAGGTTCTATTGAAGATTGGCAACCTATTATTGACAGTCTCTCTAAAACATATAGAGTTACTGCATTTGATAGGCCTGGACATGGATTTAGCACAGCAAACAATTATAATTACACCTTAAAAGCCAATGTTGCTATCGTAAATGAATTGATTCGGCAATTAGAGCTAAAGAATGTAGTTGTAGTTGGTCATTCTTATGGAGGCTCAATTGCTACAAATCTTGCAACAACTAATAATGATAAAATAAAATCATATATTATAGTTGCTTCTCCATTGTATCAATTCTATCCTGAAACGCTTTTTAAAATAGCTACAACACCAGTAATTGGTAAAGGCTTTACAACTTTTATAGCAAACTTTGCTGCTTCAGATAAAATTGAAGAAGGTTTAGTACATGCTTTTGTAGGAAATAGAGAAATTTTAACAGACACATTTTTAGACACTCGAAAAAAAATATGGTCTCAATCTAAAGTGTTTTATACTGTTTCTAAAGAACAAGTAAATTATGCAAGTGGTCTCAAAGAAGTTTCTTCAAACTATAAAAATATTAAGAATAAGGTTGATATTCTTATTGGAGACAAGGATAGAAAAAATACTATAGATGATTGTAAGCGGTTAAAAAATGACATCCCTAATGCAGAAATTACATTTTTAAAAAACACTGCACATTACATTCAATTTGAAAAAACAAATAAACTAATCAACGTAATTTTAAAACATAGCAATGAATAAAATAGCACCTTCTGAATTGATTTTAAACCCTGATGGCAGTATATACCACTTAAATTTAAAACCTGAACATATCGCAGATACTGTAATTTTTGTAGGCGATCAAAATAGAGTCGCAAAAATCACAATACATTTTGATAGTATTGAATTTGAAACTCAAAAAAGAGAATTCAAAACAACAACAGGTATCTACAAAGGTAAACGCATTACTGTAATTTCTACAGGTATTGGACCTGATAATATTGATATCGTAATGAATGAATTGGATGCCTTAGTTAATATTGACCTGAAAAATAGAGTTGTAAAAAAAGAACATCAACCATTGAATATTATTCGAATTGGCACTTCAGGATCTTTGCAAAGTAACATTCCTGTAGATAGTTTTGTTCTTGCTAAGTACGGATTAGGTCTTGACGGATTACTTCATTCTTATGTAGCTGATGAAATTTTTGAAAAAGAAATTGAAGATGCATTTATCAAACACACCAACTGGGACGATAGAAAAGCCAGACCATATATTATTAAAGGTAGTGAAATACTTACTGAAAAGTTAAATAGCGATCAAGTTTTTATTGGGTTTACAGCAACCGCTCCTGGATTTTATGGTCCGCAAGGAAGGGTTTTACGTTTACCTATTCAAGATGCACATTTAAATAGTAAAATGGATAATTTTGATTTTAATGGTACTCGTATCACCAACTTAGAAATGGAGACCTCAGCGATATATGGGTTGGCACGATTACTTGGTCACAATGCAATCTCTATGAATGCTATTATTGCCAATAGAGCAAATGGAACTTTTAGTAAAGACCCATACAAACCTGTAGAAAACTTGATTAAATACACCTTAGACAAACTCTCTGAATAACTGATGAACATTGAAGAATATAGAACATATTGCCTTTCAAAAAAAGGAGTTACAGAATCTATTCCTTTTCCAAAACTACCTAATGTTCTCGTTTTTAAAGTTCTCGACAGAATGTTTACTGCTACAGAGATTTCTTCATTTTCAAGTATTAGTGTAAAAGCAAAACCTGAAGAAATTGAAGAATTAAGAGCAACTTATACTTGTCTAACTACACAAGCCTATATGCATAAAAAACATTGGAATAAGATTAGCTTAGACAATTCTGTTGATGATACTCATATTTTTTCATGGATAGATACTTCCTATCAATTGGTAATTAAAAACCTTAGCAAAAAGCAACAAGAAGAACTTAATACCTTACCATGAAAAGAATAACTATTGGCGGTGTGCCAGAACATTTTAATTTACCTTGGCATTTGGCTATTGAAGAAGGTAAATTCAAACAGAAAGGTGTTGACTTACAATGGAAAGAATTTTCAGGAGGTACTGGTGCTATGTGTGCTGCTTTACGTGATGGCAGTATAGACGCTGCTATTATTTTAACCGAAGGTATCATAAAAGATATTATTAATGGCAACCCAAGTAAAATCGTAAAAGTATATGTAGAATCGCCTTTGTTATGGGGAATTCATGTTGGTGCTCAATCGAAATTTACAACGATAAAAGATTTAGAGGAGGCTAGAATTGCTATAAGTAGATTTGGTTCAGGATCACAATTAATGGCTATTGTCAATGCTGTTAATCAAGGGTTTGATTTAAACAAATTACAATACGAGATTGTAAACAACCTTAATGGAGGCATAAAAGCATTAACTGAAAATCAAGCTGATTATTTTATGTGGGAACATTTCACCACAAAACCTTTAGTAGATCAAGGCATTTTCAGAAGAATAGATAGCATTACAACTCCTTGGCCTTGTTTTGTAATGGCAGTTAGAAACGATTTTTTAGAAAATAAGCCAGCAATTGTAAAAATCGTTATTGACATTATTAACACTCAACTAAAATCTTTTGAAAAAGAATATCGTGATAAAAAGATGATTCATTTATTTTCAGAACGCTATCAACAACAAGAGGAAGATGTAAAAGAATGGCTTTCAATTACCAAATGGAATCGGAAAAAAAATATTTCAAAAGAAATAATTGATAGCATTCAAAATAAATTGGCATTCTATAGCGTTATTAAAAACACAATACTTTCAGGTGAATTAATCAAGAAGTTATTTTAAATTTAGTTTTTATGAGAAAATCAATAGCATTAATTATTTTTGTTTTTATATTTTTCTAACCTACTATTAGAAATTATAAATAACAGATTTTCTTGATACACAAAATAGCAACCAACCAAATTCTAACCGTTCTGATTTTATATTAGAGCGGTTTTATATTTGTATTACACACTCATTTTTGCTAATTTATCACTCAAATAAGTTGAAATTTCTGTAGTGAATTCTTTTTTTCTATATTTAGTAATAGCTTGGATCCCAACAATTGCATTGGTCAAAAATACTTCGTCAGCTTTTTGAAGCTCAAAAGGTGAAATTTCAGTTTCCATAATTTCTAAGCCTTCCTCTTTTTTAATTAATTCTATTATATTTTTACGTATAACGCCTTTTACACAGCCTTCAGACAATAATGGTGTTTTAATTTTTTTATCTTTAACTAAAAATATATTGGCATTTATAGTTTCAACCAACTGCTTCTTTTCATTAAGTAAGATACAATTGTCATATCCATTTTCATCTGCATAAATACTGGCAACCACATTTAATATTCTATTATTGGTTTTTAAAGTAGATAACAAGCCCGAGTTTACATAATAATCTTTAAACAGGTCAACCTCATAATCTTCTTTTATGCTGACAATTAATTGATGGGACTCAATTAAAAAACCGGCTGTATTATTTTTAGGCAAATACAAACCTCCATCCTT
>Ga0256834_1001120_pt1 | contig 18654 bp, 20 predicted proteins | sample 4281140metaG_FD_190536 | JGI IMG/M metagenome (GOLD analysis project Ga0256834, IMG submission 190536) | Hydrothermal vent microbial communities from East Pacific Rise, Pacific Ocean - 4281-140 | ecosystem: Environmental > Aquatic > Marine > Hydrothermal vents | place: Pacific Ocean: East...
TGACGAGTTTAATGAAGAAGAAATAGAACAACTAAAGGACATAGTCCGAGAGTATCTAAATGTTAAGGAAGTTGAATTAACGAAAGAACTTCCAGAGGGCTTTGAAGTCTCCGAAGACTCTGGCTCGAAGTACCTCGGTCGCATAGGCTTAGATACGACGCTCTACGAAGACCTTATCCTTGAATGGCTAACCAGGGAGATAATAAGAAGGATCCAGATGATGAGAAAAGAACTTGACCTAGAGATAGATGATAAAATAAAGACAACGATCTACACAGAGTCCAACGACCTTTTAAAGGCCTTGGAAATGTTTAAAGATAAAATAAAAGAAGACACAAGGTCCGTTGAAATAGAAGTAGTCCAAGGCACGACGGATTCCAAAGACTTTAAGAAATGGTCAATAGAAGGAAAAGAAATTTATATCAATATTAAAAAACTTTAAAATTATTTTTTGAAGTAGATGATAGTATGGATGTTAAGATAGGATTTGAAATTCACGTTCCGTTAAAGACCAATAGAAAGTTGTTCTGCTATTGTAGAACAAACTATTGGTCCGTTGAAGAGCCAAACGTTCTTATATGCCCGGTATGCACTGGAATGCCAGGCTCCAAGCCGTTCGAAGTCAACAAAGAAGCCATAATAAAAGGCATAGCCATATGTTTGGCATTGAATTGTAAACTAAACGATAGAATAATCTTCCTTAGGAAACACTATACCTATCCCGACCTACCTTCGGGTTATCAAAGGACTTCCACGCCCGTTGGCGAACACGGAAGGTTCCATGGCGTCGGTATAAGGGAAGTCCATGTCGAGGAAGACCCTGGTCAATACGATCCTTCCACGGGCGTCGTAGACTACAACAGATCCGGCTGTCCGTTGGCGGAGATCGTCACAGAGCCCGATCTACATAGTCCCGAGGAGGCAAGGGACTTTCTAAAGAAGCTCTTCCAAACCTTTGGCTATATGGATCTTACCATAGACAAACCTGGTACGATAAGGTTCGACGTCAACGTCTCCGTCAATGGCGGAGAGAGGGTCGAGATAAAAAACGTTAACTCGATAAAGGGTGCCTATAGGGCGTTGTTGTTCGAAATCTCCAGACAAAAAAGACTCTTGGAATCCGGCCAAGAAGTCAAAAGAGAGACCCGAGCATACCTAGAGAGTCAAATGATCACCGTACCAATGAGGGAAAAAGAGACCGCCGCGGACTATAGATATATAACGGATCCAGACATACCAATAATCCAAATAACCGAGCGGTTGATAGACCACGCCAGATCCTACACACAAGAGCTTCCGGAGACCGCCGCAAAGAGGTTGAAAGAGAAATATAATTTGCCAGATGAAATAATAGAGAAATTGATAATAAACAAGAAGAACGTTGCATATTTTGAAAAGGCCACGGAGTATTTGAATGAACCAGAGGAACTGGCCAAATGGATCGTTGGTCATCTATATTGGCAATTGAACCTAAAGAACAAGGAAATAGACGAAATCTATCTAACCCCAGAGAGGTTGGCAAAGCTTGTCAAACTATATCTTGACAAGAAGATCTCCGATGTCGTGTTAAAGGAAAGCTTCAAAGTCTTGCCGTTCGAGGACATAGATCCCCTAGACTATATAGAAAGAGAAGGTCTTACGATGGAGGAATCCGGCCTAGAACAGATCTTGGATAAAGTCATTAAAGAACATCAAAAAGCCGTTAACGATTACAAATCTGGAAAGAAAGAGGCATTGAACTTTTTGGTTGGTATGGTCATGAAAGAAACCCGTGGAAAGTACCCACCAGAAAAGGTAAAAGAAGAATTGAAAAAATTACTTGATTGAATACAATTTTTTCATAATATTTCTTAAAGTTTGAATTATTTCTTTTAGATTTTTCTCAGAGGATTCATAGATTTTGTTGTATAGTTCCAATAGTTCTTCTTCTATGTCCTTTGGTACAAAATCTTCTTCGTTGTATATATTGAGCTCTCTGTTTTTCAAAAACATAGAAAATCTTTTTCCATCGTACCTTATTATGTCCAGGTTGAACTCTGTGCCAGATGGCGTAAATTCAAGGAATATTTGATATTTATAGCTATATAGTGAAATTTTATATTTATATTCGTTCTCTTGTTTAATTATTTTGACCTCCGTGTTGGATGATGCTATTCTAAACATTTGCGGGTTTAGAACCATTCCATTGGATTCTAGGTAATATCCGCTTTGCCAAACCTTTACTGCATCGTCTATATTATCGATTATTATGTTTGCTAATTTTTCGAGTTTAAGGTTTTTTGTTATTGTTTTATAAGCATAAAAAGCCAGAAGAGCTAAAATCGCCAATACGGCTATTGCCGTGAAAATCGTTATATGACTCGAAAGAGTCAAGTCAACAAATAAGGATCCTATGACAATCGAACCAACTATTAAAAGAACGGGCATGGATGGTGTTGTTTTTTGATCATCCGTTGCCTTATATTCTTCTATATAGTCAACTATGGCCTTCTCTAGGACCGAAGTTTCATGATCCATTAAAGAATCTAATCTTAATAATTTTATTTAAATATTTGAGTAAGAAAATAAGAAATTTAAAAAGGCGGACCCGGCGGGATTCGAACCCGCGACCCTCGGATTAAGAGTCCGATGCTCTAACCTGACTGAGCTACGGGTCCAAGACCCTTCAAATATTATAGAATTTTTATATTTAAATATTTTAATTTGAATTCGAAAACACGGTCATGGTGTCATAGTATGCAAATGATCGAAACCCAGGTAAAAATAGAGGATATACATAAAATTGTTAAGGAAATAATAGGAAAAGAGTGTTATGTGAAACTCGTAGAAGAGCAAAGGGGTCATCCTATTCTAATAATAACATTAAAAAGTAACGATCCAAATGTCAAACTTAATGAAAGGAAAATAAAAGAAGAAATCGAAAATAGATTAGGTATAAAAATAGAAGCAGTGGCACTGGTCAAACAAACGAAAGAATAGTGCGGGGATCGGGATTCGAACCCGAGTCTTCGGCTTGGAAGGCCGACGTCCTAACCAGGCTAGACTATCCCCGCGTTTCTATTTTATTTGATTGAATGACCTATTTAAAAATTTTAGTAGAATAGTTTATTTATACTTTTTCGATAATAATTATTTACTATGACCGATGCAAATCTCTTTTATGCTTTCATATTCACACTCGTATTTTTCATAATATTCACGATAACCTTCATATTAATCGCAAGTAATAGCGTATTAATATTCAAGCAAAATGAAATTTTTGGTGTAAATTGTTTGGTTTGGAAGCACATACTCCTATACAGCTTCATAATATTCACCCTATCATTTTTGGTGTTTTGTATTTTACTGGAGGAAAAGGTTTTTGAATTAAAATTACCAAAACCAAATATACCAAAACCTAAGAACAAAGAACCCGACTCCGAAGAACACTCATGAACAGCGTATTGAAACTATATTTGACGATGGCACTTACCTTTTTGGTCTTTAATCTACTTGTACTTGGTATTTTCTTCATCCTAATACCAAGCTCCTTGATGACGGTGGTATTTTTTGTTCTAATCCTAAATTTTGTAGAGTTCCTATTTTCGCCTTATATAGTCGAGTTCTCCATGCATTGTAAAGAATTTCCAAAGGAAGCCTTCCCAGAGATCTATGACATGTATCTAAATCTTTGCCAAAAAGCAGGTTTTACCAAGCCACCAAAGCTTATGATCTCCGAGGTAGATATACCCAATGCCTTCGCCTACGGTACGCCTTTGACTGGCTATAGGGTCGCCGTTACCAAGCCATTGATAGAGCTTTTGGACCTAGAGGAACTGGAGGCAGTCCTTGGCCATGAACTAGGCCACATCAAACACAAAGACTGTCTTATAATGAGTCTTTTGACGACAATACCAAACATAATATCTCAAATCGCATTCTTCTTGTTTTTTATGTCCGATAGGGATGAATATTTCCTAATAGCAGAGCTCTTATTCTTGTTGTCATACGTTCTAACGCTTATTCTATTGTTCCTAAGTAGGACGAGGGAGTACTATGCCGATTACTTCTCGAGCCAGGTGAGCCATGGCGACGGATATGCCCTTCAAAGGGCTTTGGTAAAAATCTCGGCCTACACGAACAATATTCCAAAATCTTCGATAAATACATTGTTTTTTGCCAACTATTCTGGGGTCTGTGGAATGAGTATAGATGAATGCATAGAGAATCTAAAAAATGCCTCGGTCTCAATTTGGCACGAGCTTTTTTCAACGCACCCAGCTCTACCAAAAAGAATAAGGTTTTTAGAATCCATCAAAAGAAGAGTTTAAGAATCTCTATTCCAAATTTTCTATTTAAAATATCGTTTTGATTGCCACATCTCGGTGAATATACGCACTTCGGACATCCAAACTCACAGTCACAAGACAAAAGGTTCTCATACGATTTTCTAAGTATGTCCTCTGCTCTGTTGAACATTGCCTTGGCGTAGCCTATGCCGTAGGGTATGGCATCGTATATAAAGACTAGGGGCCTAAGATCGTCTATAAACGATCTACCACCAAGCTCCCTGTTGTCAAGGGCAAACAAAACCGGTGCTATGTTGACTATACTATGTTCTATCGTGTGTAGACCATATTCTATGAAGTTCTTTGCCTCCGCCAATAAAATCATTGCCTTTATGTCCTCTTCATCGGGCATAAGATCACGTCTAACAAAGGAATTCACTATCCTTTTTCTCAGCATTTCCCTGAGTCTTCCTGGATACTTTTTAGAAAGTTCCAGAGGTTCCAATTCCGTGACTTCGTCGACAACGTCCTCGAACCTCGTATAATAAAGCTCGTATAATTCTGAGATGATATCGCCTTGTTTCTTTGAAAGTCGATCGTAGGGAAATTCTATCCAAAATGCCTCTGTCTCGAAGACATACTTATACGGCTTCTCATAGTCTATGTAGGCATAGTTCTCCACATAACCAAACACGGACTTTGTGATCTTTATCCTGCCGAAGTAGACCTTTAACTCGTTTAGTAAGGTCTTTTGCTCCTGCGTCTCTAGGATGGTTATGTCTTCGGAAGATACGGGCGAGGTTTTTGGGACCCATGGCTCTTCAAAGGGCTCACAGAGGACCATGTTCTTGTCAAAGTCCACCTCTTTGACCCTATATGGCTTGCCGAAGGAATAGTAAATCATACCGGGCAAGAGATAGTTAAAAATAGAATATTTTTCGCATTTTTCGAGTATTTTGTTGTTTCCTACGTTTACTATTTGAAACTCTTCGTCTATGGATCTAAGTCCTTTGTAGGACAAGTCTGTCAAAGTATACGATTTATCACCGAATAAGTCCTCGGTTTCCTTAACAAGGCCATGTTTTTTGAGAAGGTCTATGTCAACGTTTTTTGGTACTATATGGATCTTATGGCCTCTGTTTAGTTCGTACAACAAACATTTTTGTTGCCAAGACTTTATTCTTTCGTTGTCTTTGTTTACGATTACGTATTCGGATTTGTTGTTCTTTATTTTTTCGAAGAGCTCCTCCGGATGCCTTGCGTAGTATTGGTCCAGGGCGTTTAGCCTAAAAATCAGTATGTTTAAGGCATGTCTTTTGTAGTCTCTACCGCTTCTGCCAAACCTTTGCAACAACGAAGCTATACCAGAGCCTGGGATGCCCAGGTTGTTGACTATGTCTAGGTTGCCTATGTTGATGCCTAGTTCTAGGGCATTGGTCGATAAAAGACATCTTATCTTCCCGTCTTTGAAGGCTTTTTCTATTTCATGTCTTTTTGCCTTGGTATAGGTGCCCTTGTATGGGGCTACGTCCGGTAGACCAAGTTCAAGGAAATTTCTATACAATTGTTCGACTTGTTTCCTTGAATCCAGAAATGTTAGTATTTTAGCATATTTTGTAAGTCTTAGTTCTTCTTTTACAAGTTCTTCTAAAAAAACTAAATCTTTTTTATTTAGTTTTGATGGATTGAAAAACAAAAATGTTCTTTTTGGTTCTGGGGCGCCAGAGCGTTCTATTAGGACAAAGTCTCTGTTAAACATTTTTCTTGTGTGCTCCAGGGCGTTTGGTATCGTCGCGGAGCAACATATTACCTGGAACTTCGACTTGAACAGTTCCTTGGTCAACGTCTCAAGCCTTTCAAAGACATATGCACAAACACTACCAAAAACACCGGTGTATTGATGTAACTCGTCTACGACGACGTATCTTAGATTTTTCAAAAAACCCTCCCATTGTTTGTTGTTCTTTAGTATGTTCATATGAAGGGTGTCTATAGTCGTGAACAATACGGAGCCTTTTCTTTTTTCATCGCCATAGAACTTTGCCAACGGTAGTCTTATACCAAGATCCTTCGCAAGACTTAGAAGACCGTAGTATTGATCGTTCAACAACGCCCTGGTGGGATATATCAGCAAGAATGTAGCACTAGGATCGTTTAGATATGCCTCTATTATCTTTAAAAAGTATATCAACGACTTCCCCGATGCGGTTGGTGTTGAAATGACTATGTCCCTGCCCTGGTCCAAGGCCTTCCAAGCCTTGACCTGATGTGAGTAGAATGAAACGTTGTTTTCTTTTTTCCAATCGTTTATTTTATCGACACTAAATTTGTAATCCGAGAACTCCCCTTCTTTTGGGGGTAATTCGTCCTCAAAGACCAAAAATTGGCCAAGGTATTTTCTAAAATAATCTAGTAGCTCCTCTGTTTCATTTCGCTCCATTTAATCTAAAGAATTCGATTTTATTTAACAATATTTTGATGACGTAGAAACTTATCAAAAAGTCCATGAACACGGGTAGCCCTAGGGCACCAAGGATGCCACCACCAAGGATTATGAAAAATATGACATAGTACGTGTTAACGAACGCATGGACTATGGCACACGGCAACACAGAGTCCGAAACCATCCTTAGCCATAGCAAGACCATGGTCAACAAAACACAAAATATCGAGAACATAGCACATCTTAGGGCCAAGCCTAGGTATGGATAGGTCCACTTGAACAAATATAACAAAGGAAAATGCCAAAACGCCCATATAATGCCTATGATTATGGACAATATCACCAAATTATTGGTGTATTTTGATAGTTCTTTGTAAAGAAAGCCTCTCCAACCAATCTCCTCACCAAGGGCGAAGATAGTCGTTATAGATATTCCGTTGACAATACCAATCAAAAGAGCCAGGCCCCAGGGTATTGGGGTGTTTATCAATTTCTTAATGTTTTCGAAATGTGGTTTTATAAAACCTAGTTTTATAAAAATAGCGATTATTGGTAAATAAACCACTGCCATCACAAAGCACGTTAAAATCCCAAGTAAAATAGATCTAAGGTCGAACCTTAAGCCTAAATGGGCTAAGGCATTTTTAGGGCTTGTTTTATAAACGATCCTAAGGCTCAAGAACGCGGCCACCGTTGGGCCAAACATGACAAGGCCAAGTACAAGGTTAACGAATTTATTCGGCAAATATTTATAGAAATTGTAAAAAATCCAAATATAAACAAAAGAAATGGCATACGCTATGATTATGAACAACGCTATGGCTTTTTTAGACATATTTTTTATTGATATAGTTTATGGTATTTATTTCTTTGTGGTATGGCGTGGTCTTATAAAGACTTAGTATGACAACCAAACCCAAAAGTGCTAGGATGATGGTTATTACCAGTTTAAAAACATCATAGACTTGAGACCTCATTTCTTGAGCAAGAATGGTTTAAATCTTATTTGATTTTTCCGATCCATAACGACACAATGGTTTGCTCAAATGTCTTCTTGCGTTGGGGGCAACGTCGTAGAAGCCTGTGGCCACCGTTCTTTCTATCTTTTCCTTTAAACGTTCTTTGGCCTTGGTTCCACATTTTTTACATTTAAAACCCTTACCTCTGCCTAGTGAGTGCATGGATTTACCACAAATTGGACATTTTGGATTTTTTTCTACGTATATGTCCGTTAGTCTGAGAAGTTTTATTTTTTCCAGATTCACGGTGTTTTCATATTTGGAAATCCCTCCATAAATCTCCACAAGGTCGTCCACGGCCAAATTCGAGACTATTTTTCTAAATCTTTTACCCGTCTCGAAATAGGCCATGCAGTCTATTTGGCCCGTGCCATCGTCCAAGGTAAACTTGACGTGGGACCCTGGTAAAATCTCGGGTGGTTTGACAACCCTACCAACGATCCTGACGTTGTCATAGGGCCTTATGTCCTTTATCCTTTTGCTCGTTATATGGGCATCTGTGGCCTGGTTGGTCTTGAATATACAATACCCTTCATAGGGCGAGAGTAGTCTAAGCTCTGAAAACGCCTTGTTGAGCACTTCCTTTGTTTCGCCCCTTATACCAAGGTATACAGGATCCGGTCCCCTTGGCGTTATAAGGACTATTCCACGCTCGTAGTCGTAGTTATCAAAAACCAATGGATAGTATTTTTTATCCATTTCTATTACTGAATTTTCGTCTATGGCGCGATCCTTGGTTCTATACAACAGTAGTTCATATGTATAGTCATAAAACGTTGCTCCACAGGCTGCGGAAGCCCCTATTATGCCTCGGGCGTTGCCATAGTACTTGTAGAACAAGGCTTTTTCTTCCAAGAACTCTATTATTTCCCTGGGGTCTTCTATGAAAGATCTCAAGGCCCTGTAATAGATCCAAGAAAAATCCTTTGTCAAGGCTTGGTCTATTATGACCAAGCCGGGATTCGTTTGTTCGTCGTCCTTGATCGAGTATTTGTCCAATGCCTCCAGGGCAAGGTCTATGAGTTCGTCCAACGAAGATTTTGAAAGCTCTACGGCAAGTCTAACGGAACCGTTACCCCTTGTTTTAAAAGGAACGTTCGGATTAAGCCTGACCAACAAGGGATCTTCTATGATCTTAAATCCATGATTTTTGAGCATATGAATTAGTTTGAATGCCAAGTACGTCGTACAAAGTCCTTTGGTTCTTGAGTCTGTGTCATCTATGCCTATGTATACTTTCATAGTTCATCTTCCAAGTTCTTTAAAGACGAGATAAGTCCAAATATTTCCTCTAGAACGGATATTATTGAACCTATGTCGTCCGAGGATATGTCGATCTCTAGGAAGCCACCGGATTTTTTCATCGATATATGAAAGTCTTTTGGTGCTGTTTTGTTGTCTATATCGATCGATTTTATTATTTCTTCCGAAATATCTGGAATTTTAATCCTTAGTTTCAGGTTCATTAACTAATGATTTGTGTATTTCCTTAATAAACTCTTGCAACTTTGACTCCGGTATCATCGCACCACCTGCGTATTTATGGCCACCACCGTAGCCACCGACCTTACTGGCGGCGCGTCTTATTATCTCGCTTACGTTTGTTTCGGAACCGTTCAAGGCCCTCATCGAGATTTTCAATTGTCCGTTTTGTCTTGCTATACCAAGTACAAAAGGCTTTTTACAAGATTTTTGATAAAGTCCTATGACCGAACCAACTATGCCTGGTTGCGTGTGCTCCCTAAGGTCTAGGATTGCCAAAGGACCCAGGTCCTTTCTTACTTGATCACAAACTTCCAGACTCTTTTTGATATTGGCCTTGTGCTGTCTTATGAATTTATTTAGCTCGGTTTTGTCCATCTTTCCATATAGATACCTAAGGGCACTCGAAGAATAGCCATATTTGGTCATTGAGTTGACCAAGGTTGCGACCTTTCGACAGTTCTCATGAAGCCTTGTCGAGATATATTGCTCCCTCGTGAGCTTGAACAAGGAGTCTATATCACCGTATTCCAAGAGCTTTAGGGCTATGTAGTTTATTATTTTTATTTTCTCGGATTTACTCAAATCCTTCCACTTGACGTAAGAGGATCCGTTTTTATAATTTATGCCAAGCTCTTCAAGCATTTCTATTATGTTTTTACGTTCGGATAGTTCGTAAATGTCTATCTCGTCCATATACATCAAAGTAGAGACTATATCGTACTCTGTATAGTAAATGTTTAGATCGTCGTAGCTATATACGACATTCTCTTCCTTCGCTTTTTTTAAAATTTCTCTGTTTAGACCGTTTAAACGACCGGAGTCCTTGTCCTGAAGGTCGCCAAGGGCGCCGATCAAGGGAACGTCTAAGTATAGCGGTTCTATATAGTCCTGGAACATATATGCCGTCAACGTGGCGGCGGAACAGAACTCTTGTCCGTTGTAGCCATACAGCTCTGGGTTCACATGGATGCCCCCAAATTTTATATCCTCTGGTTGGGGTTTATGATGGTCTATGACTATGACGTTCTTCTCGAAGACTAGTTTGTTGATATAGTCAAGGTAGCCACTACCCAAGTCAAGAAAAACAACGTTTTTGACCCTGATTGAAAGTAATTTTTTTAAAACGTCTTCGTCTATGCTTTCAACCCCCACGAGCTTACTAACACAGTTGATACTTTTTAAAAAATAGGTAAAAGAAAAAAGGGAACATATACCGTCCGCGTCGTTACTATGATAAACTACTATACAAGATCTGTTTTTTAGTAGTTTTTTTATCTCGTCCTTTATCAAATTACAATAGTCTAAAAAGTCTTGCATTAAATTATTAAAACGATTGGAACGAAATATAAATGTTAGTTTTAGAAAGATTTTTATATTTTCTTTACAAATGAAAACTCATGAAACTCGAAGGCTTGACGATACTACCGGGTAAGAACAAGAAAGGTGAACCGGAAAACTTCGATAAAATAGAGATAAAACCCGGTCAAATAGTATCCATAGTTGGTAAAACCGGTTCTGGCAAATCACAACTACTTTATGACATAGAAACCCTAAGCCGTGGAGATAGTATCTCTGGAAGAAAAATACTATTGAACGGTAAAACCATAGACAGAAAGACGGTGTTCAGTTCTGAGTTCACCATGATTGGCCATGTTTCTCAAAATTTAAAGTTCTTCGTCGATATGACCGTGGGCGAGTTCATAAACTATCACTGTGAGATTCTTGGCAAAGGTCGTTGTAGTATGGAGGTCATAGAACTTGCAAACAAACTCACGGGGGAGCCCATATCAGAGGACATGAGACTTCATCAACTCTCCGGTGGCCAGTCTAGGGCGTTGATGATAGCGGACATATTGATCGTACGAGATTCGCCAATAATATTGGCGGATGAGATAGAAAACGCTGGTATAGAGAAGGTCAAGGTCCTGGACTTGTTTAGATCGAGGAAGGACAGGATCATAATATTGTCCACACACGATCCTATATTGGCTTTGTCCTCGGACTTTAGAATAGTCATAAAAGAAGGGGGCATATCAAACATAATCTACACCACGGAAAAAGAAAAAGAAATTCTAGAAAAAGTAAAATCTTATGAAATAGAGTATATGGAAATAAAAAATAAAATAAGGAACGGTGAGATAATTGGCTGATTTAATAATCTTTGCTGGAGTACCTGGATCTGGTAAGACCTCTGTGATAAAAAATGTGATAAAATACTTCAATAGCGTTGGTTATGTTAAGGTCGATGTTTTCTTCTCAGAGGACGAGAAACAATTGGATATAGAACATAAGAAGACAGAGTTGGCCAAGGACATATGCCCAGACCACTACACGGCAATGTTGATGGAAGATTTTCTAAACTGGGCGGACATAAACAAAACAGAACACCTAATAGTCGAAACGGCTGGTCTTTGTTTCAGATGTTCACCATATACCAAGAACTCCGTGGCAGTTGCCGTTGTTGACGCCATAGGCACGGATATAAGAAAACTCGGACCAATAATAAAATACTGTGATATAGTTGCCGTGACGAAGTACGATATAATCTCCCAGTCGGAGAGAGACATAATAAAACACAAGATAAAAATGGTCAACGACTCCGTTGACATAATCGAGGTCAATGGTATAACCGGGGAAGGTTCCTATGAGCTTTACAAGGAAATAGTCCAACTAATACCAGAAAAAAGAAAAGAGCCTTTTGAACTTAGATTCGTACCACCATCCGCAATATGTGAATTTTGCTATGGAATGGTTGGCCTAGAAAAACAAAAGAGAAGGGAATTTATAACGAACGTGCTTAAGATTGCCAAGAAAATACCTAAATTAAATTGTGGTGCATGTGGATATAAAACCTGTAACGATTTCTTGAGAAAGGTTGTAAAAGGAGAAGAAGATCCAAAAAGATGTATATTTTACAAAGAAGATTAAATTTTATTTTTCCAAATTTTGTCTTCTAAATGATGAAGGTTCTTGATAACCTTTCCCTTGTCCATGGTCAAGATTTCGTCCCTTGGGAACAATAGTTCGCCTATGGCTATTGGCGTTTTATTGACGGATTCAAGGACTATAACCATATCGCCTTGTCCAAGGCCTTCTGAGATCTCCAGTATACCGGGTCTCATGACGTCGGCGCCATTCATTATGAACTTTATTGCACCTTTGTCGACCAGAACAAAGCCTTTGGTTGGTCTGATTTTATTGGACCATAGATAGTTCAGGGTCGGGGCGTAATTTTCATCGTGTTTTATGGCAACCGGTGCATTCTTACCAAATATGATTTCAAGTTCTTCGTTGTATTCTTTCAAAAATAATGGTGGTTTTACATCAAAATCTATACCAAAGCTCTCGGAAATTCTTTTCTTTATTTCTTTAATTTCTTTTTTGGAGAGCTCCTCCATAATTACCAAAGTTAAATATTTTTTAATACTATTATTCTCATGTTATTTGGTAAAAATATTAATCTTTTAAAATGTATAAGTTCCAAGCGAGTTGAGTTAACTAAATCAAAAAGATTTGATATAGTTTTCGGACTCTCGTTTGGTAGTTCTACGACCAAAACGATGTATTGTTCTTTATATTTTCTTGACAAAACTTTATCCAAATTTTCTAATTTTGTTTCGATAATTCTAAAATTGTCTATTTTGTATTTATTTTTGATATAGTTCTTCAAAGAAAAATTTTCAATCTTTCTTTCGAAATATTCGTTTTTATCCAATATAGATACAAATATTTTATCCTTAGAGCTTTGAATGATTAAATATTTATCGAAATTATACTTGTCCACATATGGTTTTAAAAATTCAACTATCTTTCTCTTTAGATCCCTAGAAGAGACTTTGTTATCCCTTATCCTAACGTCTACAAAGAAGACTTGTTTGTTTTTAAAAATCTCTAAAAATTTAAAAACAAGGGAAATATCAAATTTTAGTACTATAGTTATGGGAAATAATTTTTTAATGTACTTTATCTTTTTTATCTTATCAAGGTCTTTTTTAGGGATTTCAAAAACCAAAATCTCATTATAGTCTTGAAAGACTAAATTGTAACCCTTGTCGATTAAAATTTGTTTGACGACACTTCCTCTTTTTGGATATGTCACTAAAAAACATAAAACCATTATTGAAAAAGATTTTTAAGAATTATTAAAACTTGTGATATCAATGGCCGAGGATCAGATAAAAAGATATGAACTCAAGAAAATAATCTCAGAACTAGAACAATACAAAGGTAGGGCAACGGAACTAATCTCAGTCTATATTAGGGCAAATTCCGACGTAAACAAGGTCGTCGACTGGTTGGAGAAGGAAAAGAATCCGGCGTCAAACATAAAAGACAGTAACACTCGAAAGAACGTTTTAGGGGCTTTGGATAAGATAATACAGTTCCTAAAAGGAAGACACAAGGCCCCTGAAAACGGTATGGTAGTCTTTTGTGGCAACGTTTCTAATAGGCCCGGGGTTTCGGACATAAGGCTATTCTACGTAGAACCACCGGAGCCAGTGCAGTTCTTTAAGTACCATTGCGACGAGCAGTTTCTTTTAGAGCCGTTAAAGGAGATGTTGGTGCCAAAGGATGTCTATGGCGTTGTTATGATGGACAACGAAAGCGCGATAATAGGCCTTATAAAGGGCAACAATTTCGAAGTAATAAAGGAGATAGAAGGCTACTTCCATGGCAAACACCGTGCCGGTGGTCAGAGTGCAAGAAGATACGAAAGACTCATAGAACAACAGTCCCATGAGTTCAAAAAAAGGGTCGCCGAAGAATGTAAGGATGTGTTCTATAAGATCGATGGTCTAAAGGGCATAATCATAGCAGGCCCAGGCCCAACGAAGGACGATTTCTATCGAGGGGACTATTTACCCGGTGACCTTAAACAAAAGGTCATCGACGTCGTTGACATAAGCTACGTCGATGAGGTGGCGATAAAAGAAATCATCCACAAGGTTGGTGACAAACTAAAGGACGTTGACTTTGTCCAAGAAAGGCTTATGTTTGAGAAGTTCTTTGAAAACATAGTTCGAAACACCGGTTATTCTATCTATGGCGTCGACGAGATAATAGAAGCTTTAAAAATGAGTGCCGTAGACACCATACTGGTCACCGAAGGTTTCACGGAAAAGAACAAAGAAGTTTTCGAAGAAATTCTAAAGTTGGCTCAAGAAACCGGGGCCAAGATTTACATAATATCCGACAAAACAGAGACGGGTGTTCAGTTAAACAAAACCTTCGGTGGTTTGGGAGCTATTTTGAGGTTTATCGTCTAAAAATAATTTTATCGACAAGTACCATGTGCCCAAGACTATGACTATGAAAAACATCCAAGAAATTATATGGAATATTGTTCCGTAAATCAAAACAAAGTATATTCTTATAACGTTATAAAAAAACAAAACAACGAAACAAAACAAAGCCCTTATGAGCTTTTTCTTGAATTGATCCGATATGATTAAGGCAAGGGTTGTTGCTATTATTATCGAGCCTGAACAAATCTTCGATATATCGTAGCCGTGGACCAACGCCACATAGTCGCCCTTGACCCGGGCACCAAGAAGACCTAGGAAAATTTTGTCCAAGTATATAAAAACAAAGGATAATTTATCGAAAATAATTAACAATATAAACAAAACAAAAAAGAATTTAAAAATATATTTTAGTTCATTGTTCATTATTTCTTTGTACCATCAAACGTGTAACGTAACCAGCTATTTTGTTCCTTATTCTCTTGCTTGGACAATTTACCAACTCTGCAACTATTTTTTTATTTTTTTGAAAGTCTTTCGACAGTTTATCTCCATATTTTTCAACAAGTTCTCTTGCAATGTTTTTTATGTGTAATGGTCTGACCTTACCCATACAAAACTTAAAATATTAATTATAATAAAAATTTTTTCATGGACGAGAAACTAAACCAAGAGGTCGAAAGGATAATAAAAGAGTTCACGGAGATGCTTTCTGAAATATCGTTCGAGGATGTTGAAATCGTTGAGACCAAGGACGTATTGGGCGAAGACGAGCCAAAGGAGATCTGTGATCCAAAGACGTTTAGGGAGATATTTCTAAAGAATGCAAACAGTACCGATGGTTATGTTCACACCAAGGCTGCTTCTTGGTCGAAAAAATAAAAACTTTTAAATTAACATCCTTGAAATTTATTCAAAAAAATATAATATAATAATTATATAAAGGGATGATCAACATGGTGGACCTAAAACCAAAGATAAAAGAAACAAGATTTGGTTTTAAAGTCTTCGTTTGTCCAAGATGTGGCCATGTTTTTAGGACAATCTCAAAGTATAACCAACATGTTATGAAATCCCATAGGCATTTAATAGAACAAAAAGATAACAAAAATGTCCAATGAGAGCAATATTCAAAAATTTATGTCCCAACTGCTTTGGAGAAATAGATGACGATAGGCTTAGTATTGGTGCCCCTTGTTCTTCTTGCTTGCCTTTGAACTATGAAGAACTAAAAAACAAATTTGAAAGTCTAAACAGAAACGAATACGTTCGATTTATATACGACAATTTAAAGACCAACGGCACCCTAAAACACTATGAAAATATTTATAGGCTTGTGATAGAAGAAGAAAATTTCGAAAAACTATACAAAAATCTTTTGGACAGCGGTCTTTGGTCCCCACAAAGGAGCTGGTTAAAGAGATACATACTTGGTTATTCTTTCTCAATAGTTGCACCAACGGGCGTTGGTAAAACAACGTTTCTTTTGATATTATCACTGGAAGAGGCAAAAAGAGGAAAGAAAGTATACTTAATCTTCCCAACGTCGGTCTTGTTGTACCAGGCATGGAAAAGAATAACAGAATTCAAGGAAAAACTGGGATACGACGTAAAAATAGTGACATACCATCGTTTTCAAACAAAAAAGGAAAAAGAACAAGCCCTAGAGGACATAAAATCAAGCAACTTCGACATACTTATAACAACGTCCCAGTTTTTGAGCAAGCATTTGGACGATATTAGGACCACGAGTTTCGATCTAATCTGTGTGGACGACGTGGATGCCCTATTAAAAGCTTCGAAAAACATAGACAGAGTCTTGGTCTTGTTAGGTTTTAATGAAGAAATAATCAAGAAAGCGTTGGAATATACGAAGATATTCGTCAAGTACAACAAATCGGAAGAAGATAAGAAAAGATTGGAAGAGCTTGAAAAAGAAATAGAAGACTATAAAAACTCTCACAAAATAGGAAGAATGATAGTCTCCTCTGCGACAGGGCGTCAAAGAGGTTTAAAAAGTAAGATTTTCCGAGTACTATTGGGTTTTGAAGCCGGTTCAAGCAAAGGAGAACTAAGGAATATCGTGGATGCCTATAAAGTCTCCGAAGACTATTTCAACGATGCACTCCAAATAATAAAGTCCCTTGGTGATGGGGGAATAATTTTCTTTAGACAAGGCATAGAAGATCAAGAACTAGAGTCTTTTAAAGAATTCCTAGACAAAAACGGTATAAGATCCGAGGTGGTAATTTCCAAAAAATCCTCGGTCCATAAAATAATAGAGAAATTCAGGTCCGAGGAGCTAGATCTGATCATAGCAAAGGCTTCGTTCTATGGAAGCATAGTCCGAGGCTTAGACCTACCGGAGAGGGTTAAGTACGTACTGTTCATCGAAACACCTAGGTTTATAGTCTCCTCATCCTTGGACAACATAAACCCATACAAGCTCTTGATGATAGCGAACATAATCTCGGATAAGCTCGATGCCTCCGATTTAAGGACCCAGATCAACCTATCCAAGAACAAACTCAAGAGATGGCTCTCGCCAGAGATCAACAGTATGATAATGTCCTATGAGTCCGAGGACGGAAACATAAAGGAGCTCACCGGCTTCGTGGAAAGGGTCTACCAAGAGTATAAACATCTCCAGGAGCTCGTGAAAAAAGCTCTATCTTTGGAGGAAGTCATCAAAAAAATACAAGAAGATCCTTATTTGTGCTTCGAGTACGACGAGCAAGGATTCAAGATCCATATACCAGACATAAAGACCTATATCCAGGCGTCTGGTCGTTGTTCTAGGATGTACGTCGGGGGCATAACAAAAGGACTCTCGGTCATAATAGATCGAGACGAAAAAATAGTAAAGTCTTTGGAAAGAATGTTAAAAATAAAGTTCGAAGGAACTGAAATAGTCCCAATAGAGACCTTAGACCTAAAAACGTTGAAAAATGAAATAGACCAAGAGAGAAAGAGGGTAAAAGAGTTTCTATCCGGTAATTTCAAAGAAGTCCAAATGCCGGATATAAAGACCACGTTGTTCGTCGTAGAGTCCCCAAACAAAGCAAGGACGATTGCCAACTTTTTCGGTAAACCATCCAGGATCAATATAGACAATCTAAACATCTACGAGGTCACCACCGGCAATAGGGTCTTGCTGATAACCGCGTCCATAGGCCATATATATGACTTGGTCACTAGGGAAGGCATCTACGGTGTCAAGATAGTAAAAAACAGATTTGTACCAGTCTATACAACCATAAAGACCGATATAGAGACCGGGGAAACGTTCACGGACCATGACATAGAACATAGAGACTATATAGACAAGATAAACATAGTCCGAGCGCTACAAACGATAGCATCGGTCGTAGATGAGGTCATAATAGGCACGGACTTTGACACAGAGGGTGAAAAAATAGCCTGGGACATATACCTAACCTTGAAGAGCTATACAGACAAGATAAAAAGAGCTGTATTCACCGAGGTCACCAGAAAAGCCATATTAAACGCCATAGACAACCTAAGGGACATAGACCTAAGGTGGGTCGAGGCCCAAATAGTTAGAAGAATAGAGGATCGTTGGATCGGTTTCTCATTAAGCCAAAAACTATGGGAAGAATTCGAAATGACATGGCTCTCGGCCGGTCGTGTACAGACGCCAGTTCTAGGCGAAGTCATAAAAAGATACGAAGAATATAAAAAAGAACTAGGCTACTTCTTTGACATAGTATTATCAAACGGCCTTTCCTTCCAATCAAGGAACATAAGGGTAAAAACATTAAAAGAAGCCAAGAAGATAAGGGAAGAGCTTTTAGGAACAAAGGCAACGCTGGTCTCCGTGGAGAAAGAAGAAAGGGAATACAAAGCACCACCACCATATACAACCGACACGATGCTAGAAGATGCCGTCAAGATGTTGAAATTATCCACGGATAAGGTCATGTCCATAGCCCAAAACTTGTTCGAGCTTGGTCTTTGTGTGACCGGGGATACCAAGGTTATAATGGCGGATGGCTCGATAAAGGAGATAATGACTCTTTCTGAGATAGAGAGGGTCATAGGCCTAAACGGAATAAAGTATCAGGATGCCGAAATTAAAAAATTCTGGAAAAAGATGAACGATGAACAGCTCTACGTTATAGAGCTGGTCAACGGTTACAAGATCGCTGGAACGCCGGATCATGGAATACTCGTCG
>Ga0256834_1001121_pt1 | contig 18654 bp, 15 predicted proteins | sample 4281140metaG_FD_190536 | JGI IMG/M metagenome (GOLD analysis project Ga0256834, IMG submission 190536) | Hydrothermal vent microbial communities from East Pacific Rise, Pacific Ocean - 4281-140 | ecosystem: Environmental > Aquatic > Marine > Hydrothermal vents | place: Pacific Ocean: East...
ACCAATTGTATTTCTAACAGCAAAAACCATGAAAGAAGATGTTCTTAAAGGTTATCAAGTTGGAGCAGATGATTATTTAAATAAACCATTCGATTCAGAAGTATTATTATATAAAATCAGCGCTATCTTAAATCGTAAAAAAGAAGATGCCGATGATAATGCAGATATCATAGAATTTAATATCGGAAAGTTTCATTTAAATACAAATTTACGACACTTAACTTTTAACGGAAGTAGTGAAAAAGACGCAAGAAAATTATCACCAAAAGAATGTAAATTATTGCGTTTATTAGCAATCCATAAAAATGATTTAATGCCTCGTGAATTGGCACTAACAAAAATATGGAGAGATGATAACTATTTCACTTCTAGAAGTATGGATGTTTATATTGCAAAATTAAGAAAATACCTAAAACCAGATCAAGATGTAGAAATTATCAATATTCATGGTGAAGGATTTCGATTGGTAGAAAAATAAAAGGTTTGTTTTTATATTTTAGATTATTTTTTTACTAAAAATTAGTAAATTGCGTTTATAATAATTTTTGATATGAGAGAAAAGAGTCTATTCTTACTATTTAGTTTTATAATATTAACAGTTTTTGCACAAGTTCCTCCAGATACTGTTTGGCATCCTGTGGAACCTTCAGAAATACCACAACCAGAATATTTAATACCTTATAATGATGTTGCACATAATATAGACGTAACAAGAATTAGCGATGCTGCGGTTTTTGGTTTCCCTGATGGCGTTGGTGAATTACGAGCACCATATTCTAAAACACAAGCTTGGAATATGGACATGACTAAAATAGCCATTGGTTTTGGTAGTATTTTAAATGCGGATGATTATTCCTTTTATAAAACTCTAAACAATGCAATTCCAGCAAACGGATTTAACGATGGAAAATGGTCACATTTAGATGCTGATATTCGTTATTTATGTAATAATAATAATTTTTATAAAATTAATATTGAAACAGAACAGTTAGATTTACTATACACATTTGCTGTTGAAGAAGCACGAATAGGACCTTTTGAAGGTAATATTTCTGCTAATGATAAATATGTTGTAATAACAGATCATATAGGATTTCAAGCATATTTATATGATATTGAATTGAATATAATTATTTCAGAAAAAACTTTTGATAATAACGGTTTTGATTGGGCAACAATAACGCCATGGAGTGATTATATTGCAGTATCGAATAATAATACAGGCGTAGTTGAATTATATGATTTAGATTTTAATTTTTTAAGAAATTTAAGTAATAATCAACAACATGCAGATTTTGGAATTGACTCCTTTGGTAACGAAGTTTTAGTACAAGTAACACCATTATCAATGACTAGGTTAGATAACGGAGAAGTGACAGATCTTATCGACGAAGCTTTAGTTTGTGGTAATTATACATTTGACCCTAGTATTGCAGGTCATATTTCTTGTAGAAATTTTGATTTTCCAGGTTGGGCTTTAGTTTCTACACCAAATTCAGAACCATGTACAAATGGTATTGGTTTTTATACTATAACGGAAATATTTGCTATAAAACTTGACGGAAGCGGTACAATTAGACATTATGGTTATAGTTATAGCGATTATATAAATTATGAAGGCGAAGCAGCAGCATCTTTTAGTCCAGATGGTACTAAGGTAATATTTAGTTCTAGTTGGAATCTTTTTGGAACTAATGATGATAACACATTGGCTTATATTGCCGAATATAAAAATCCGCTTTTAATTGATGATAATACAATTGATTTATTCAATATTTATCCAAACCCGACAGATGGTTTTGTTAATTTTCAAACGAATACAGATAAAATATCTTTTATAGAAATTTATACAATTTTAGGGAATAAAGTAAAAACAGCAGTAATTAGCAATGAAAATAATATTAATATTTCATCACTAAATAATGGCATTTACTTCTTAAAAATTAATTTATCAGATGGTAATTATCAAATTAAGAAAATAGTTAAAAACTAAAACAATCTGTAAAATTTAATCGTATTTCTGATAAGACTTTTCTTCTACTAAATTAGAACCAGTAAGTTTGTTGATATCACGTTTGATTTCGCTACGTTTATCATTCGTAAAATAAACTGCACGCGCAGTTTTTACAAAGGCATCACCAAAATCTTTATCACGTTCTAAATCACGAATATCATCTTCAATATTCCATAATTCTTGGTTAATATTTAATAAAGCAATATATAGTTCATGATCTTTTTTGATGATCTCCGAAACAGCTTTGTCTAAAACAGCATATTCATTACGCAAGTTTTTTAACTTTGCTTCGTCTTTTATGTGTTTTAATTTAATTTCGATAATGGTTAATTTATCTGCTATTTCACCGTTGGATACTTCTATTTTCATGTTGTATAAATTATTTTACAAAGATACATAAAGTTTATTGGTTGTTTAAATTGATGTTTAGAAAAAATTTGGTTCAGGTATTGCATGCAACACTTTTGGTGAATATTATTTATGAATAGAAAGAATCAAATATAAAATAGAATATTATTCATTTGGTTTTAATTATTATAATATTTTCGTTAACTTTACAACTAAATATATAAACAATGTCTATAAAAAAATATAAATTGCTTATATATTTTGTATGTTAGTCACAATTAAAAAAAATGAGTCAATTACATGTAAATCATATTAAATCGCAAGTTGAAAAAGACTTTAAAGACATAATTGATTTAAGTGATGTAGAAAGTGCTAAAGGAAAAAATTTAGAAAACTTTTTACTAACTCGTTCATTAGCAGCATATGCTTTAAAACATCATACTCAAATATCTACAACAATAGCAGCGGAATCTATTACTGACGGAGGAAATGACAATGGAATTGATGCTGTTTATTACGATGTTCACTCTAAATACTTATTTCTCATTCAATCAAAATGGATTCACAATGGAAAAGGGGAACCTGATAATGGTGAAGTTAAAAAATTCATAAGTGGAATAAAGGATTTATTAAATTTTAGATTTGACCGATTTAATGAAAAAGTCCGTAAAAAAGAAGTGATTATTAAAAATGCAGTTTGTGACCCAAAAACAAAATATCAAATTATCCTCACATATACAGGTATAAATGACCTTGCTGAACCTTCAAGAAGAGATTTTGGAGATTTATTAAATGAGTTAAACGATGCAAGTGAATTAGTTTATCTATCAATTTTTAATCAAAAACGAATTCATACATCATTAATTATTTCTACTGAAAGTCAGGAACCAATAGACCAAGAAATTCAATTAAAATTCTTTGGAAAAATTACGGAACCTTACATTGGTTATTACGGTCAAGTAAATGGTGTTGAAATATCAAGTTGGTGGGACAAATATCGTAAAAGTCTTTTTGCGAAAAACATAAGAGGTGTCCTTGGAGAAACAGATGTAAATAAAGATATAACGAGAACATTAGATGAAAACCCTGAACATTTTTGGTTTTTTAATAATGGTATTACACTTGTTGCAGATTCGGTTGAAAAAAACATGGTTGGCGGTGCTTCTACAGATTTTGGACAGTTTACTTGTAAGAATATAAGTATTGTAAATGGAGCTCAAACTGTAAGTACAATTGGTAAATTTGGAGAAGAAAATCAATCAAAATTAGAAACCGTTTATGTTCCTGTCAGAATAATTCAATTAAAAGATGCAGAAGAAAATTTCGGGCAAAAAATCACAAAAGCAAATAACACACAAAACAGAGTTAAAAATCGAGATTTTGTAACTTTTGACCAAGAGCAAACAAGAATACGAGAAGAATTACTAATAGATGGAATAGATTACAGAATTAGTAGAGGAGAATACGAAAAAAACGATCAAATTTCATTTGATTTAGTTGAAAGTACTTCTGCTCTATCTTGTGCATCTGATGATGTTTCAATTGTTGTGCAACTAAAAAGGGAAATAGGTTTATTATGGGATGATTTAGAAAATGCACCGTATAAAAAATTATTTAACCCAAAAGTTACAGGGAGATTTGTATACAACTGTGTTCGTACTCAAAGAATTATAGAACAAGTCATCAAGAAAAAACAAACTGATTTAGTTTCAGGTAGAGATAAAAGTATTGCCATTCATGGAAATAGAATAATATCATTATTGGCATTTAAAACAATAAAAACGAAAAAATATTCTGAAAATAAATTTAATTTTGATGATGTGAATTTAGTTTCTGTTATGGAAACAAAAGTAGAATCCATTTATAATATTTTAAAAAACATCATTGATTCTGAATTTGAAAAGGCGATAATTGTAACTCTTTTCAAGAATAAAACTAAATGTGAATACATAGTCGGAAAAATAAAAGTGGTTAACAATAGTTATAGTTAATAAGGGTTTTGGTGCTTAATTCAAAGGTTAGTGCATTTTACAAAGTCCGCAAAATTTACAATTATTTGAAATTTTTATAATAAAATAGAACACTAGTGGAAAATCACCAGAATAAATTAATTGTGTTTCAAAATAAAAACATTCGTAGAATTTGGCACGAAAATGAATGGTTTTATGCTGTTGTGGATATTATTGAAGTACTTACTGAAAGTGCTAAACCAAGAGATTATTGGTACAGAATTAAGAAAAGAGCATCTGAAAATGAAAAAATGGAGTTGTCGACAATTTGTCGACAACTGAAAATTCAATCGAAAGATGGTAAAAAATATAATACCGATTGCTCTAATACAGAAGGTGTTTTTAGAATAATACAATCAATTCCATCACCTAAAGCAGAGCCATTTAAAAGATGGTTAGCAAAAGTTGGTAAAGAAAGATTAGATGAAATAGAAAACCCTGAATTAGCTCAAGAGCGAATGAAGGAATTGTATGAACAAAAAGGTTATCCTAAAGATTGGATTGATAAGCGATTAAGAGGAATTGCTATTCGCCAAAACCTAACAGATGAATGGAAAGAAAGAGGTATAAAAGAACATAGAGATTATGCTATTTTAACTGCTGAAATTTCAAAAGCAACTTTCGGAATGACACCAAGTGAGTACAAAGAATATAAAAAAATACCTGTAAAATCTAAAGCCAACTTACGTGACAATATGGACGATTTAGAATTGATTTTTACAATGTTAGGAGAACGTGTTACTACTGAAATTTCAAAAAAAGAAAAACCAAATACCTTTTCAAAAAATAAAAAGGTTGCACAAAGAGGTGGAAAAGTAGCAGGAAATGCACTAAAAGAAACGGAAAAAGAATTGGGAAGAAATGTTATAACGAACAAAAATAATTGAATAGCGATAATCAATTAAAATTAGAGGAATAACTACTAATAAATTGAGATATTCAAATAACACTATTTCTCCAATCGCAATTGAACCCTTTTTCTAACCACATCAATCTCTAAAACTTTAACTATAATATGTTGTTGTAAACTCACAATTTTATTTTATTTCCTTCTTTTTTTTGAAACTATATTTGTAACCAAAACTAATTTGAGTACTAGAGTTATAAATAATACCACTACTGCCATATAATGAAATGCCTGTAGATTCTGTTCCTTTTTTTGTTCCTCCAAAAATTTCTAAATCAATATATACTGTGGAATTATTAGACATAAAATAATTAAAACCTAAACCAAAAACACTACCAAAATATTCCGTTTTATAAGTGTTGAAATCTAAATTACTTGAGTAGTTATAATAATTGCTTTCTAGTTCTTTGTTATATACACCACCAATTTTTAAATTTGCTTTTAAATTTCGATAAATTTTAAATTCCCATTTAACATTTAATGGTATGGCAATACTTTTACCTTTAAAAGTACCAAAACGACTAGAAGTACCAAAAAAACCAGAGGAACCTTCTTGAGAAAACGAAACTCCTGTTTCAAAATATTTTAATTTTGTTGAAACACTCCATTTTTTAGAAAAATAATATTCTGCAAGTAAACCGCCTTGTATTGAAAAATCATTTTTTTCTAAATTAATTATAGATGTTCCAACTTCAGCACCAAAGTACCATTTCTTATTAGGATTAATGATTTCGTTTGTTTGAGAATTAATATTTGGTATAAAAAAACTAAATATTATAATTGGCAAAAATGTACGTTTCATAATTTTATTTTTTAGTTAAAAGAGTACTTACTTTTTTGCACAAATAGTATGCCAACTTATAGTTATTTCTCCAATCGCAATTGAATCCTTTTTCTAACCACATCAACTTCTAAAACTTTAACCATAATATGTTGTTGTAAACTCACAATTTCGTTTGGATCTTTTACAAAAGTGTCTGATAAATTTGAAATATGAATTAAACCACTTTCTTTAATACCAATAGAAACAAAGCAACCAAAAGCGGTAATATTATTAACAATGCCAGGTAAAATCATTTGAGGTATTAAATCATTAATCGTTTTTATATTTGGGTCATAAGAGAAAACTTTTGCTTTTTCTCTTGGATCTAATCCGGGTTTTTCTAATTCTTTTTTAATATCTTGTAATGTTGGTAATCCGAATTTATCCGTTACAAAATCAGTTAACTGTAGATTGGACAATAATGATGAATTTCCGATTAAATCGGAAGTTGTTTTACCTAATTTAACAGCCATTTTTTTAACAACACCGTAACTTTCAGGATGAACAGCCGAATTATCTAACGGATTATCACCATCTTTAATTCTTAAAAATCCAGCGCCTTGCTCGTATGCTTTTGTGCCTAATCTTGGTACTTTTTTAATTTGAAGTCTTGTTTTAAAAGCGCCATTTTCGTTTCTATAATTCACAATATTTTCTGCTAATTTTTCACCAATTCCAGATACCGAAGTCAATAATGATTTACTTGCCGTATTTATATTTACACCAACTAAATTTACGCAACTTGACACTACAACATCTAATTCGTCTTTTAATTTTGTTTGATCCACATCATGTTGGTATTGCCCAACGCCAATAGATTTTGCGTCTATTTTAACCAATTCTGCTAATGGATCTTGCAATCTTCTACCAATAGAAATCGCGCCTCTAACCGTAACATCTTGTTTAGGAAATTCGTCACGAGCAATTTTAGAAGCCGAATAAATAGATGCGCCAGCTTCAGAAACTACAAAAACACCAATTTCTGTGTCAAATTTTATTTTTTTTACTAATTGTTCTGTTTCACGCGATGCAGTTCCGTCGCCAATAGCAATAAATTCTATTTGATGCTTTTTGACTAATTCGCTTATTTTTTTACTTGCTAAAACCGAATCGTTTTGTGGTGCATGCGGAAAAATAGTTTCGTATTGTTTAAAATTACCGCGTTTGTCTAAACAAACTACTTTACAACCACTTCTAAAACCTGGATCTATTGCTAAAACTTTTTTTTCGCCTAATGGCGCACCTAATAATAATTGCTTTAAGTTTTGTGCAAAAATAGCAATAGCAGTTTCGTCTGCTTTTTCTTTAGATTGCTGTAAGATTTCATTGGATAGAGCAGGAGCAAGTAACCTTTTAAAAGCATCCTCAATAAATTTTTCTAAATATGGTTTGCTGGCAGAATTATTTTTGATAATTCGTTGGTCGATGGCATCTAAAGCATCTTCTTTTTCAATGGCAATTTTCACTTTAACAAAACCTTCATTTTCTGCACGTAGCATTGCTAATAGTCTATGCGAAGGACAGCGTTTTAAACCTTCTGACCAATCAAAATAATCTTTAAATTTTTGTGCTTTTTCATAAGTTGAATTATCGCGTTCTAATTTTTTTGTTTTGGCGGTAATTTTAGCAGAAATTAAAGCAGTTCTTTCATAAATACGTCTTAACCGATTTCTAACAGATATATTCTCATTGATCCATTCTGCAATAATAAAACCTGCGCCTTCAATTGCTTGATCTTCGTTTTTAATTTTATTATTTAGGTACTGAGAAGCGATATATTCAATATTTTCTGAACGTTGTGCCATAATGATTTTAGCAAAAGATTCTAATCCGTTTTTACGAGCAGTTTCTGCTTTGGTTTTGCGTTTCTTTTTATAGGGCAAATAAATATCTTCAACTTCTTGTAATGTTTTAGCTCGGTTTATTTTGTCACGCAAAGCATCGGTAAGAACTTCTTGTTCTTCTAATGCTTTTAAGATGGTTTTTTTTCGTTTTTGAAAAGTATCAAATTCTTTTTTGAACTTTACAATTAAACCGATTTCAACTTCGTCTAAATTACCAGTCATTTCTTTTCTATATCTTGAAATAAACGGAATTGTACAATCTTCTTCTAGTAGTTTTACGGTATTTGTAATACTTCTTTCGGAAAAATTTGTTTGGGATTTTATTTGGTTTATTAAGGTCATTTTATTTTGTTTAACCGCGAAGGTCGCAAAGGTTTCGCAATGGTCGCAAGGTTTAGTTTTGTTATGCAAAGATTCACAAAGTGGCACGAAGATACATAAAGAAATTTTAAATTCATACGATGACTTTAAGTCATCGTATGAATAAAATTTCGCAAAGATTAGTTTTAAATCTGCGTTATCTGCGTGCAATCTTCTTTAACACCAAAGTACTCATACAACGTAAATTATTCACATTAACCGTTTTTAAAGGTTCGATAAATTCAAAATTAAAATCTGAATTTAATTTATCTAAAAGAGTTTCAGTTAATAAAAAACGAGTTGAACCATCAGGTATTTTATAAACACCATTATTTATTTCTGTGACTCTGTTTTCAATACCAAAATTAGAAGTCATTCGTATAAATAATGTTCCGTTTTAAAACTCTAAATAATTCTGAAAACATATCAAAAAAATGTTTCTCACTTTTCGCGAAATGTAAAACGGCATTACATATTATATAATCAAAATGATTTTCTGAAAACGGAATTTCCTCCAAACCAGCAACTTTAAATTGATGCTTTCTGTATTGTTTCTGTAGTGTTTCAATTTGATTTTCATCAATATCAATTCCAGTAATATTAAATCCGTTATGGATAAAATAAGTCATATTTCTACCAGAACCACAACCAGCATCTAAGATTTTGAAACCTTTTAAAAACCTATTTTTTAGAATTTGATCTAATAGGTAGATGTCTGTATTTTTGATATTTTCCATGTTTTTCATGTCTTTTAACCGCAAAGGTCGCTAAGTTTTTCGCAAGGTTCGCAAAGAATTATTTCACAAAGACTCACAAAGTTAAATGAAGATTCACAAAGTAAAACATGTAATAATCCGTGAAAATCTGTGAAATCCGTGTCATCAGCGTTCCTATTCTTTCTCTACATGCGCTCAGGAACAGAAATTCCCAACAAACCAAAAGATAACTTAATGGTATCTGCTACTTTTTGAGATAATTGCGTTCTAAATATTTTAGTTTCTAAATCATCACAACTTAAAATAGTTACTGTTTGATAAAACGAGTTATATTCCTTAACCAAATCATAGGTATAAAACCATATGGCAATGGTTTGTCATGATCTGCAATAACTTGCTCGGCTGTTTTAATTCCGATTTTACCCGGAATACTTGCGTTTAATAAATTTGATTGTGCTTTAATTGTTACATTAATAAAAATTAATGCGAAGAATAGATTTACTATTTTTTTTAAACTCATGTGTAAAGGTTTTAAGATTAATAAAAAGTAAATTTATATTCATTTATTTAGTAAGATTTAATAAAAAGGTATTAACCTCAGGGCAAGCCCTGAACCCAATAAATGGAATCGACCCAAGGGTCGAGGTATTAAACCAATATCCCGCTAAAAAAAAGCGGGATTAGTTCGACTAACTAAAAAATTGAAATAATTTTTTAGAGTCTCACGAATAAATTTTTGATATTTATATAACGCTTAAAATACTGAAATATTGTGTTTTACATATATTTTAAGCATAAAAAAACTCTTACTAAATAGTAAGAGTTTTTGATTTATATAAAATAGAATTTAATAATTCCACATATCTAATTCGTAATCTCTAACACTTTCTCTAATTTTTAAAGATTCTAATACTTGAAATAAAGAATTACTCTTAATATAAGAAGATACATCTCTATTACCATATACATTTTCTTCTCTATAAATTTGAGCGTTAAAACGTCTTGCATTTAATAATAAGTCAAAAGATAATGGATATGCTGAATTTTTTTTATTAAAAACTTTCATTTCGTGCATAATATCTCTAACTCCTGGATACCAAACCCAAAATAATTCAACCAATTCAGATACATCACTGTTTTCTTGATCATCTATAAAGTTTACATCTGGTGCAACTGGTGCAACACCCAATAAACGGTATTTTAACTCACCTTGTCTTTTGTCGAAATAATATAAACCTTTAATCTTGAATCCTTCAATATCTGCAGAAATTAAATCTCTAACATCTACATCTTCTTCCGTTAATTCTTCACCAAAGTTTAGTTTTTCAATACCAGCATCTGTAGTATCTACTTTACGTAATGTTGTTTTTATTTCTTTTAGAGTTAATCTATTTTCAAAATAAGAATCATCATAGACATCTACAATATCCCCATTTTTAATACCTCTTAATAAAGTATCATATAAAGATCTTCTTTGAGAACCAATGTTACTTGTATCTGCTGGATAATAAAAAGGCAGATTTATTTTTTCGTTTAAATCTATATATTCCCATACCATTTTAGACCATAAAATATCACGATCATCGACATAACCATATGCTAATGGTTTATCATTATCTGCTGCAACTTGATCTGCTGTTTTTACACCAATTTCTTCTGGTATTGTTGCATTTAATAAATTCGCTTGCGCATTTACTAAATTACTTGCTAATATAGCAAAGAAGAAAATATATAACCCTTTTTTAATTTTCATATTTTTATAATTTAACTTGTAATTTCAATTGATACTTGAGAAGTGTTTTTTGGTATTTGAGTTGATTCTCTAAATTTTGATTTAATATCAAAAATAAGAATAACATCACCTCGTTTGGCTTTACTAATTGCTCTTAATGCTTGAGAGTTAAACTTTGTACCATTACATTTAATTGTTGGTTTACCTGGTACTTTTATACTAAAACCAGTAACATAAACATCTAAATCAAAAACAAAATCTTTTAATTCTGCTCCTACAGATTTTTTTGACAAATTACCTTTAGACATTTTTAGTAAACCTGATCTACTACTCAATAAACCTGTTGGTGCAGGAATACCCTTTACTCTAAACTTTTTACTTGTATTTACTTTCTTACCATTTGGTAATGTACCTTGCGCATTTATAGTAATCTCTCTTTGTGCTGGTGGTTTCATAACGTATTTACCTGTACCGACTTTACTTAAACCACTCGCACTACCTGTAACTTTATTATCTGGTATACCTGGTATAGAAATAGATATTGGGTTTGATAAACCTCTATAAACTACATTCATTTTATCTGCAGAAATCACGGCTTGTGATGGCATTGGTATTACGGAATATTTTCCACCAACGATATCAATAGCAATTTCTTCTCCATTCTCCATAAAGTAAAACTTACCTTTAAGTTCGTGTTCACCAACATTACCAGCAGATCTACTCAAATTAACTTGTCCTGCTTGAATATTTGTTTTATTAACTACAGAACCATTTACAATTACTTTTGTAGCAGTTAATGAATTATCTTTTTTACCTAAAACAATTTTACCTTCAAGTCTTTCTCCTGGATAATAAGCGTTTTTATTAAAAACAACCATTGCTTCATAATTTTTTAAAGAAACATCAGATTTCATTTGACCGCCAACTAAAGAACCATAAATCTCAGATTCTGTTGTTTTGATATCACTTTTTAATCTAGAAATATTTGTTATAGAAGCAATTAAAGGAAATCCTTCATATTTACTTTCTAAAAAAGGAATAACACCTTTTTTACCAGTTTTTTCATTATCGGTATTAAATCTTTTATTGATTTTAGCAACAATTTCTTCATTTGCACCTTCACCTAATGCTTTAATTAATTCATTTTTAAAAGTTTTAATTTTAGAAACAAATTCCTTTCCTTTTTCTGTTTGCTTACCTTCAACAAAAAACATAACGTCAACACTTTCTGAATTATCCATAGTTTCATAATTATTTGGGTCTTCAGATTTTATTAACATTTCTTTTTTGATTCCATCTAAATAACTATTAAAGGTATTTGATAAAGCACTAACAGATTTTGCTGTATTATTTAATGGAACATATTTTTCTGGTTGATCTCCTGCTAAAGTATTTAAACTCTCTAAAGAAAGAGTATTTAAATTACTTGCTGTATTAGTAGATTCAACAATAGTTTCATTCATTGTACCAAAAGCCGTCAAAACTTTCTTGTCCATATTCATTGCTAACATTGCAATAAATATAAGATACATTAAGTTAATCATCTTCTGCCTTGCGGATAGTTTTCCTCCTGCCATAATAAATTTAAGTTTTTAAGTTGATTAATATATTATTATTTGCTTGACATAGCAGATAACATTCCACCATAAACCCCATTTAATGAAGATAAATTACTTGTTAAAGATTCCATTTGATCTTTTAATGCTCCTGCATTATTTGCTACAGATTCATTAATTTCTGCTTGACGAGAAGTACTTTCTATCTGTACTCTATATAAGCTATTTAAAGATTCCATTTGGTTAGCAGCTAAAGATAATTGCTCGCTATATTTAGTTGTTGCAGCTATAGAATCAACTGCTGGCGCAATACTTTCCGCAGCACCACTAAAATTTTGAATACTTGTAGACAAACTAGACATTAAATTTGCATCTAAACCTGCAGATTGTAACATATCATCTAATTTTTGAGATAACATACCTTGCTCATCTTTTGCTTCGATTGCATTTTTCTTTTTTGATTTTGCATTAGATTGTCCTAATTCAGGATATACTAAAGCCCAATCTAAATCATCATCTAATGGTTCAAAAGCTGAATAAAAGAAAATTAATGCCTCTGTACCTAAACCTATCATTAATAATGTTCCACCAGAAATTCCTAAAATAGGCATATGTAAGATTTTACCTAAAGCCCCTAAAATTACAATTGCTGCACCAATACTATACACCATATGCGTAATTCTTTTCCCTACTTTACTTTGTTTTGCCATAATTTTAAATTTTAAGTTGTTTTTTATTAAAGTTAATGTTGTTAGTATTTTTTACCTGGGTAATCTTGCACGGTTCTAAAACCGATAAAACTTCTTGCTGTATCCCCATATTCAAAATCTCTTGTACTTACTTCTAAGAAATATGCTACATCTTTCCAAGAACCACCACGAACTACTTTACGATGATTTGCTTGGTCTTCTACATTAGGATTCATTGTAGAACCTATTAAATATGAAGTAGGATTGTACGCTGTGTTAGTCCACTCAGCAACATTACCTGCCATATTATATAAACCGAAAGGGTTTGCGTTATAAGATTTACCTTCCATAGTATATAAAGCACCATCTAAAGCATAATCACCTCTTTGTGGTTTAAAGTTTGCTAAGAAGCAACCTCTATCACTAAATGTATATGGTCCACCCCAAGGATATTTTGCATATTCATAACCACCACGCGCTGCGAATTCCCATTCTGCTTCACTTGGTAATCTAAAATGTGGCTCTCTTACACCTTGTCTTTTTTGACTTGATAAATAATCATTTCTTTTTTTAGTTCTCCAATTACAAAATGCTTTTGCTTGATGCCAATCTACACCAACAACAGGATAATCATTATACGCTTGATGCGAAAAATAATCTTGATGCATTGGGTCGTTATAAGAATAATTAAAATCTTTTACCCAAACTGTTGTATCTGGATAAATATTTAAGTCATGTGGTTTTATATATTTTGTTCTATCCTTACCTTTAATTCTTGCTGCTTCTTCGTTATCGAATGTAAAATACAAATAGTTTATTTTTTCTGCATTAATAATACGTCTACCATCAAAAGTTTCTGTGGTATGTAAATACATACTATCCATCACTTCTGTATAGTTTGCATCTGGAAAATCGTTGGTGTCAAAAATCAAATCTTCTTTCCAATCTAAAAACCTACCTTCTGTTGGTGAATTTATATCTCCTAAACTACCATAATTATCCATCATGTATTTATAGTAAACACCACCATCAGCAGAATCTTTAAATTTATAATTTGCTAATGCACCTGTACCAGCATCATCTGCTCCACCTGCACCAATTTCATCTGCAAGTATCGCTAAACGAGTTCTAATAATAGAATCTCTTACATAAAATACGAATTCTCTATATTCGCTATTCGTGATTTCAGTTTCATCCATATAAAATGGTCTTACTGTAACTGTTCTTGCTGGTGTACTTAATGAACCTGCAACATCTTCATCTTGCTTACCCATTGTAAAAGAACCACCTGGAATTAATACAGTACCAAAAGGTTTTTCAGAGAAGAATTTTCTTTTTGCAGAAATACCTTTAAGTTGTCCTCTATCATTAGATTTACAACTAAAAATAAAGGTTGCTAATAAAAATATTACAATTATTTTTTGCCCCATACTATTATAATTTACTTTTTTTGTGAATATTTTATATTTCATTATGTTGTTAAGTTTAACTCTATTAAAACCTTATGAAAATAGGTGATTTTTAACAGGTGGTAAACCTATTACTATTTTTTTAAATATACAATTATTTACTATTTTTTTGTTCTAAGATTTTTATTCAAACGCATAAAAAAATGCTTTAGTATAATTTTATGTTAATTTTCTTAAAGTTTTCCACCAACGTTCAGGTATATTTTGATTATTGGCTTCTAAATAGTCATTATATGTACATGGTATTAACGTTTCTTTTTTAAATTTATTATCTTTAATTTCCATCCACCAACGATTACTTTTATTACTCTTATAAAAATTTATAGTATCATTATCTATTGGCACCATGTATTTTAAGTATTTTTTCTTAGATTCGAACGGATATTCTTTAATTCTAAAATTAACACCTTCTATAAAATACCAAATAAGTTGTGCTATTAATTTGGCGGATTGATTTCTAATATCATACTGTTCATTATATTCAAATATTCCGATAGCAGAAACTTTGTCACTTAAACCTGCATATCTAAAAATTGCACACATTTCTTCGCCATAAAAACCATTTGGCGATGTGTTATTATTTGCTGGTGCTTCTGTTTGTCTTAATGCTCCAATATCGATACTAACCAAATCAGCATCTCTTAATATTGGTTCTACAATAGTTAAATCTTTGTTTATTTCGCCAAGTCTGTAACTATCAAAATATAATTTTTCTAATAAATCAATTTCATCTTGCGAATTATAAAATGTTTGATAACCAATATTACTAAAATTGAATAAATTGTTTGGTTCATTCATTACTATTTTACTTAAATAGTTTCGAGAACACAAATCATTATCAATATTTTCTAAATCAAATTTACTATCTACCGAGACTAAATTTACCGTTTGTTCTAAAGCATCATATGCACGATACATTACGTAAGTTAACGATTGAGTTCCGCCGATAATAATTGGAATAGTATTATTTTTAACTAAATACTTTGTTACTTCATTAACTGCAAAATGAGTATCGCTTAATGTATTCCCTTTTGAAATATCGCCTAAATCTACTATTTCTAATTGCCAATTTCCTGCAAATAATTGATATAATTCTTTACGTATTTGATCAAAATTATCTCCTGTGCCACTATTGTTTATTGCATCTCTATCTTCATGAACTCCAATAATTGCAATTACCACATTGTCTAATTTCGGAAAATTATTTTCTGTATGAATTTGAATTTTATTTCCAAAGCGAATTTCATTAAAAGAATTCAACTCTTCTAATAATTTATCTGAAACAGGTTGTAAGAAATCAAAATTCATATTTGATTTAATGATTAATTAAAATTAATAATGCCGATATAATTGAAGAGGAAAAACAAAGATACAAAATTATTTCTTTTTCGTTGCCTTTTTCTTACGAGTGGTTTTCTTTTTCTTTGTGTTTTTTTCGATAATTGCTTTTGCTTGCTCTAAAGTCATTTTCTCTGCTTTAGTAGTTTTCGGCAATTCAATTTTTACTTTTCCTTGAATTAAATTAAATCGTTTCCAACGTGCTTTTTCTAAACGAATACCATCTTCTTCCCAATTATGGATTATCTTATCGATGTCTTTTTGTTTCTTAACTTCAATAAGTTCATTAACATCTGCTTGCGTTAAATTATCGTAATCGTATTTTTTATTTACATTAATAAACATGCTATTCCATTTAATAAATGGTCCAAAACGTCCAACACCTTTTTGCACTGGCATGCCATCAAAAGTTGCAATTGGTTTGTCTGCTTCTCTTTTTTCAAGGATTAATTCAACAGCACGATCAAATTCTACATCTAACGGGTTTTCACCTTTAGGAACAGAAATGTATTTTTCATCATATTTAATATAAGGTCCAAAACGACCATTAGCAACAATGACTTCTTTTTCTTCAAAATTTCCTAAGTTTTTTGGCAATAAAAACAAATCTAAAGCTTCCTCTAATGTAATAGAACCTAAATTTTGATTCGGATTTAAACTTGCGAAAATTTTATTTTCATCATCACGATCGCCAATTTGTGCCATGGCACCAAAACGACCTAAACGAACTAAAATAGTTTTACCTGATTTAGGATGTTTTCCTAAAATACGTTCTCCAGATTCACGTTCTGCATTTTCTTTTACATCTTCTACGGTTAAATGAAATTCTTTATAAAAAGATTTAATCATTTGAATCCAATCTTGATTTCCTTCCGCAATTTCATCAAAATCTGCTTCTACTTTTGCGGTAAAACCAAAATCTAAAATATTTTGAAAATTCGCTACTAAAAAATCGGTTACTATCGTACCAATATCTGTAGGTATTAATTTACCTTTTGATGCACCTGTTGTTTCCGTTAAGGTTTTTGTTTCTACATCGCCAGCGACTAAAGTTAACTGATTATATTTACGTTCTGCACCATCTAAAGCAGATTTTTCGACATATTTTCTACGCTGTACCGTTGAAATAGTTGGCGCATATGTTGACGGTCTACCAATACCTAATTCTTCTAAACGTTTTACTAAAGAAGCTTCTGTAAAGCGACCTTTTGCTCTAGAATATCTTTCGGTTGCTTGTAAATAATTATAATCTAAAGTTTCACTAACTTCCATTTTAGGCAACATTCCTGCTTGCTCTACTTCATCATCGCTACCTTCTAAATATACTTTTAAAAAACCATCAAACTTAATAACTTCGCCATTTGCTGTTAAAATTTCTGTATTTGAAGAGTTTTTAATTCTAACATTAGTACGTTCTAATTGCGCATCACTCATTTGCGATGCAATAGATCGTTTCCAAATTAAACTATATAATCTATCTTGATCGTATTCTATATTTACTGTATGCAAAGAAAAATCGGTTGGTCTTATTGCCTCATGTGCTTCTTGTGCTCCTTTTGCTTTAGATTTATAATCTTTTGGATTACTATATGATTCTCCATAAGAATTAATAATCGCATCTTTTGCGCCATCTTTCGCTTCTTTTGATAAATTAACAGAATCGGTTCTCATATAAGTTATCAAACCTGCTTCGTATAAACGTTGCGCAATCATCATGGTTTTCGCTACTGGAAAATATAATTTACGAGATGCTTCTTGTTGTAAAGTTGATGTTGTAAATGGTGCTGTTGGTGATTTTTTAGCGGGTTTTTGTGTTAAATCCGCCACATTAAAACTTGCATCACTACACGAGTTTAAAAAAGCTGCTGCTTCTTTTTCGGTTGCGAATGTCTTTGGTAATTTTGCTTTAAATTTCTTTCCTTCGGCATTTGTAAACTCTGCATCTACTCTAAAACTTGCTTTTGTTTTAAATTCTTGTATTTCACGTTCACGTTCTACAATTAAACGAACTGCAACCGATTGTACTCTACCAGCAGACAAACCACCTTTAACTTTACGCCATAAAACTGGCGATAATTCATAACCAACTAAACGATCTAAAACACGACGTGCCTGTTGTGCATTTACCAAATTATAATTTATAGAAGTTGGATTTTCTAATGATTTTAATATCGCAGATTTAGTAATAGAGTTAAAAACAATACGTTTTGTATCTTTATCTTTCAACTTTAATTGCTCATATAAATGCCATGCAATTGCTTCTCCTTCTCGATCCTCATCACTCGCTAACCATACAGTATCTACTTTTTTCGCTAATTTTTTTAGTTTATTTACAATGTCTTTTTTATCATCAGACACTACATATTTAGGTGAAAAATCTCCTTCTACATCAACACCTAACTCTTTAGATGGTAAATCTGCAATGTGACCAAAACAAGATTCTACTTGATAATCTTTTCCTAAAAATGTACTTATTTTTTTTGCCTTTGCAGGTGACTCAACGATTACTAAATTTTTTGCCATAAATATTTTTTTACCTTATTATATAGGTTACTAATTTTGGCAAAAGTATGTAGATTTTTTTTAATTGAGCAAATTATTTTTTGTTTGAATCAATTTTAATGCTGAATTAATAAATATTTAATAATCCATAATTAAACACAACTTTTACGTTTTCAGTAATTTAAGCACTTTTCAATAAAAAAAATACTTGTTTTATTAATTTCTTAAAAGAAATTAATAATTAAAAATCCTTGCAACGTTAATATACATAAGAATACTAACGTTACAAGGTTTATCAACGGATAAATTTTGATTTAAACTACTTTCCTAAAAGTAGCATTAAAATA
>Ga0256834_1001122_pt1 | contig 18647 bp, 18 predicted proteins | sample 4281140metaG_FD_190536 | JGI IMG/M metagenome (GOLD analysis project Ga0256834, IMG submission 190536) | Hydrothermal vent microbial communities from East Pacific Rise, Pacific Ocean - 4281-140 | ecosystem: Environmental > Aquatic > Marine > Hydrothermal vents | place: Pacific Ocean: East...
CCACCTCCCTACCCTGCTGAACCTGAAAGGCAACCTGTCACGTTTGTTCAGCTCAATTAAGAACTGCCTGGCGACTTTTTCAAACACAAATCCAAGGTAGCTGGAGTAGTCCTGTTTTATCTCTCCCACATCGAACAGCCCCTCCTCTATTGCTGAAAGGTTTGGGTGAATGTAGCGGAACCAGAATGCGACGAAGTTGTCCGCAATGTAGTACCTGCCCTTTTTTGACCTGACGCTCTCGGTTACGGGCACTTCCCTGATAACGAACTCCGTATCGATGAGGTTCTTCAGGTACTGGGTTATATCCGAGTGCTTTGCTCTTATGTACTCTCTTATTTCCTTGGGCGTTGTTTTGCCAAACGCTATGGCCTCGAGTATTTTCTTGTAAGTGGTTACTTCAGAAAACTCGTACTTCATCAGGAAATCCAGTTCATCTTTGAGAAAAGAGTCTGGTCTTTTAGTCTCCTCTTCAAGCCACTTCCAGAAAGGGGTCCCAACCTTTTCGAGGTAGTAGGGAATGCCGTCAGCAAACCCGTACACTTCCACGAGCTCTTCCCAGCTTAGATTCGGAAAGAATTCTCTGAGGTGGATAAATTTAAGAGGTTTGAGCTTCATCGACGCAGTTCTCCTGCCGTAGAGTGGACTTTTGTAGCTTAGCACGTTATCGCCCATAATCGAAATGGACGATCCAAGCAGTACGAGCTTTGTTTTTGTTTCTCTGAGGATTAGATCGACTATTCGCTGAAATATCGATATGATTCCGGGATCTTCTTTTATCAGGTTTGGAAACTCATCTATTATGACAATCCTGTCTCTGAGGAAGTTGAAGTACGATTCCCAGTCCTCCTGGGCGTGGGCAATTTCCGGCACGACTTTTGATGCGAATCGCTTGAAGTGTCTCAGGTTATTGCCTTCCACCGCCAGATAGTACACGTGTTCCCGATCCTTTACAGCTTCGAGTATTAGCCTCGTTTTGCCTATCCTTCTCCTGCCGTAAACACTATAAGTTCGAAGTTTTCGCTACTCAACCTTTCTCCTAAAGATTTAAGCTCTTCACACCTGTCAACGAACCGCATGATAATTTCTGTTATGATAACCTGAATTATTAAAATTTTGTGTAAAGTAATTAAGACGTGCAGTTTAGCAATTACTGGCTACTGGCTTGTTATCCAGCGTTTTATCGCCTTCAGTTCATCCTCGTCCCACCAGACGTACACTTTTTCTCCCTCCCTGCTAACAAAGGTTACTTCTCTCAAAAACCCGCTGTGAGCGAAAAAGTTCCTGACCTGATCTGTGCTCTTCCCGCTGTTTTCAAACAGCTCTAAGTAAAGCCCGGTAAATCCATCTGGCACCTTGTCCAGCATACCTTCCACATCTCTCTCCAGTAGCCTCCTGTTAACTTTTAACCCGAGCCTGTCGTAAACTTCTCCAAACGCTTTCAGGAGTTCTCTCAATTCGGCTCTATCGGAAAGGGTGGAAGCGAACTTCCTGAGGGTTTTGGCAATTGCCAGAGAGAACAGCAGGTTGAACACAGCGTTGCCTCTAATTGTCGCTCTTGAAATCTTGAAACCATCTCCAGAGGGGTCTATAGAAGGTCTTGCAACGAAGTCCAGTATCTTCCACAGCCCTTTTTCAGCGTTTTCAACATCGAAGTCGAAATCTACTATTTCTCTGTGGTAAAAGGCAAGAGGAGTGTTCAGATTTATCGCATTACAGCCAACTTTTGCAATTTTCATGGCCTTTCCCAAATGTTTTATTTCTCTTCCAAACTTTCTGCTAACTTCTTTATCGCTAAACGCCTCCCGAACACTGACATCTGGCACATCGAAAAAAGCCTTTATACCTACTTCCTGAATTTCAACATTCAAGCTTCTGGCGTCCAAAACTGGGGGCAGGAAGACCAGCTTCATCCCGAACTTCTCAGACTCCTGAAGAGCATTCTCAAGCTTTCTGTAGGTTACGTACTTTCTCAAAGCCTCTATCATGGTGGCAGAGTACACGTTCAGTCCAGTCGAGATATCTCCAACCACAACATCGAGTTTTTCTTCGTACGCGACTCTAAATATATCTATGATGGTGTGGTCAACCGATCCTGTGAACTCGTACTTTCCAAACTTTCCCACAGAAGAGATCGTTCTGTATTCTGCATCTTCTCCCACCTTTTCCTTTACAAGCTTCTCGTATTCCTTCCTGTCCTGAAGAATGGAGATATCTGGAGCAGATGTACCATCAGCCAGTCTCTCTATAAGGCTCTCCGGAACGAGGAAGTAAACCTTCGCCTCTATACCTCTCTCCCTCAACCAGTCCCTTACGGCAAGAGAAGAGAGAACGCGTTTGTAACTTTCATCCTCTATCACAAACTCGACTTCTCTGTAGTTTGAAACGTTTCCCAGAACCTGAAAAATGCCAGCCCTGCTCACGGCTCCCACCTCTTAACCTCTCAGCTTTCCAGTGAGCAGAACTTCAGCCAGTTTTTTACCGAACTCCGTTGTTCTGTACTTTCTTCCAGCTTTCTCCACCAGACCGTGGGAGAGAAGAGCTTCGAGCTCCGAAGGTGTAAGTTCTTCAAAACTTTCGGCGTACAGAACTTTTACTACCTTCTCGACGTAGTACTTCGGGAACGGGATCGTCGGTATTCTCACGACTTCCACATCTGGAAACATGAGACTGTTGAAACTTCTCTCCCTCTCCCTGTACACCCTGATTTTCTCTTCTTCGCTCTCAGCCCGGTAAATTTTCTCTATTTCCACTCTCAGACTCTCAAGCTGGGTGTTTACCACCCTGATATCTCTGGTAACGACGTGGAAAACTCCGTCAACTCCCATTAGCTGTCCCAGAAGGGAGAGTGTTACCCCCATGTTCTTTCTGCCTCCCGAGACGTTGAGGTAAACTTTAGCGGAACCATACTTTTCTCTCTGTTCTCTTATTATTCTGGCTGCAATTCCCATGAACTGGAAGTTCTCATCGGTTGTTGTTACGTCTTCGAACGGTAGTTTTCTCTCGTGAACTCTAACCCTGGGATAGTTCAGCTTTAGAGCAATTCTGACAAGTTCAAATCCTTGTTTCACTGTGGGGTTGTCTGTAGTCAGGACGACAACATCCCTCACTCCTCCCAAGGCTTTTACAAAAGCCGTTATTACAGGAGGGCTCATTCCAAGGGGCGCTATGACTGCTGTTTTCGAACAATCCAAACTATTGCTCAAGCTATTCACCTCCTGGAATTTTTCCTAATAACCCCCAGCCCGGAAGTTCTCCCACCGCCCACGTTGGAGTACTCTCCGAAATCCAGGAGAGCTGACGTTATTTTAGCGAACTCTTCATCGTAGGTGTCGGAGGGTATGGAGAAATTCACCCATCCCGTAAATCCAACAGACCAGATGCCTTTCTTGAGCAGAACTTTTTTAGTCCTTATCTCATGTCCCGACACAGCAACTCCGCCCGAATCGAGCCATTCTCTGTATTCGAGGGGCAATTCCTCAATGAAGGCCGAGTAAAGTCTGGCCAGACTCCTGAACATGAGTTCGGGAAGTGGCAGGGGGAGAAACCTGTACTTTCCGTTGTTGCTCGGGACTCTAAAGTAGCAGGGCGAGACGAACCTGACAGAGAACTTTCTGACAGGCTCGCTTCTGAACCTGCTGCAGTACCTGACTCTCACTTTCGAGAGTCTGTTCTCACATCCGGCAAAGTACAGCCTGTCAACGGCCGTCAGATAGTTTTTCAGGGCCTCACCGATCTCCGGAACAAAAAAGCATACTGAAAATTCGTAGCTCTCCCCTTCTTCAAGTTTTTCTACCGGCACTCCGTCTTTAGTCACGGGAGTGGCTGAGAAGGGTGCAAGTTCTCTGCTTGAGTGAAGCTCCTCGGCGAAAATTCTGTTGGACTTCCCTATCACCCAGTAAACAAATCCCCTGACGAATGCTCCCGAATACATCCGGAACCACTTGCTTTCCCCGGCCTCGAACTGGACGGTTATCTTTACGACATTCATGTTTTACATAAATATTAATACTGATGATATTATTAGCTTTTATGATCCGTTACAATGCAATCTTTATCCAGCCAAGCAGCTTTCCATCTGACGTCACTTTCATGGTAACGGGGAAATTCCTGCTGACACCTCTACTTCCTGGCTTTTTACCGAGCCCGAGCCTCCTCCTCAAACTCTCGAACTCCTTGCGGGTTTTGAGCAAAGTCCCTATGGTTGTGGAGTACCAGCCAGTGCCCCAGCCTAGTCTGAGAATAATCGAGTTCTTTTTGATCTCACTCTCCAGCACTTTCAGTTCAGTTAAGCACTCTTTTGCCTCAAACTCTTTCAATCTCCCTTTTTCGACCCTTATTAACTCGGCAGCAAACTCTCTCGACGCTTCTGCAACATGATCAAGGTCCAGATTAAGTCCGTGCATGCAGTTCAGTATGAAGTCGTCAACTGCGAGCTCAACATCAGCCTCATCTCCAGAATCTATGCACTCCACAAGCAGACTCAGCTCAGTTCCCAGAACATCCACTTCGTAAACTCTAACTTTGCGGAAGGGTGTGGTATCTGTGATCCTGAGTGCTCTCAGCAGGTCGTTTTTTGGGTCTCCTTTCCTGTTTACAATTTTACTTCTCCTGAAAACTCTGTTCTCGAGTTCGTCATCCAGAGACCTCAGAAGTTTGGCGTTAATCCTGTTTTTCTCGATCTTATTCTTTATTGACTTCAACGCAAAATCGAGCAAGCTGGGATCATCTTTTACTGCTTTCCAGAGCAGCACTGTTCTTATAGCGCCCTTTATGGAGGACCCCGGTAAGTATGGCCTACCCGAGGTCTGAATGTGTTTAAGTATCTCTTCTCTGCTATGCTTACCGGTGAATGGAGTCTCTCTCACTCTGTATCTGGAAGTATCGACAAGACTTGCCAGCTTTTCGCCTCTTGCGACCTCTTCTGCAACTTTCAGCAGGTCTTCACCTTTCTCCGCCAGATCTTCAAATATTTTTTCAACATCAAGAAAGATAACTTTGTTTTCGTACAGCTCGAATTCCAGTGAAAGGTATTTATCTCCGGAACCAACGTGCACGGGTGTGAGTGTTCTCACCTTGGTTTTCATTCTACTCACCTGTTCTGATTTCATTCAATCACTTTTACCGGAATGAGAAAGGATTTCCCATTTACGTAGACTTCGTGATCAGGTCTCATACTTGTGTACTCGCCCAGCTCTATTAGATTCCCGGGATCTTCTGTGGAGAATACTGAGCCCTCAGAAGCCATGGCTATTTTCGGCTTCCTTAGATACGAGTCTATCCACCCGCTCCTTATTACAGGCTTCCAGTAGAGAATGCTATCCCTTCTGAAGGGGTGAGTCAGAGATAGAGTCAAATATTCGTCTCCAGTGACCCTAAGGTTCAGCTCATCCTCTTCAAACTTGAACTTTCCAAGACCCCAGGTTCTCTTTCCACCGATGCCCTCATCCTCAAGGTATCTAAGAGCCACCTTTATCTGCCTGTATTTACCCCTCACAAGGAAGTACAGGCCAGAATTTTCTTTGAACCTGACGAGGCTCAAGTAGTAAACGTTTGAGTTGGATGTCGCCCTGTCAAGCGCTACCTTGGGCACGTCGTACTTTTTGAGAAAGTCCAGCACTTTTTCTCCGTCTTCTGGAAGCTCTCCCCCAATTGTCTTTTCGAAGTCCTCTCTCGTCAGAAACTGTCCCAGCTTTCTCTCAACCGGAAAAGCTGGCGCTGGAAAGTAGTACTCTTCGCCGTTAAAGGGAAAACAGGAGGAAATTTCTGTTTCTCCCGCCTTTACTCTTTCGATGAACTCCTCCACATCCTCGTTTAAAGCCGCAAGGGCGTTGGCTATTGCCGAGAACAGTGTGTCTGAGTGGATTATCTCTGAGGAACTTTCGAAGTTCGCTCCTCCCGCTCTCAGGGGTGTTTTAAAATACAGTTTTACAGCCTTCATACTACCTTACTGGAATACTGATACCGGCCTCTCAGCCGAGCATTTCAGCTATTGCGGAGAGAGCTTCTTCCGGCCTCTTGCCGTTTTCATCCGATAATAACACCCTTTCTTCTTTGTTGTCGGTGTAGTATTCTTTGGGCCTCTCCACTATCTTGGTTACCCTGAACTCGACCTTTCCGTAACCTCTTGATCCGGAGCCTCCCAAGTAGTCGTCTTCCAGTAGCCTCATCAGCCTAATCAGGTTCTCTATGTCCTCCTTTTTGTCTTTTTCATCCTCTATGTTGTAAACGATCTCAAATTCGAATTCTGTTCCGGGTACGACTCTTTCCATAGGCCTCGGGTTCGCGGCTGAAGTTATTCTGTCTATTCCTGTTTCGTACTTTATTTCGATTATTTCCTCCAGAATTTCTTCACTCCTTTTATTGTAATTGGGTATATGGGCATCCCTAAACATGGCTCTGGCTGGGAAGTTTCTCTTACCGGAACCGCCAGAAGTTCCAAACAGCCTGCAAATTTCGCACGATTTTGCTTCTTCGTAATCATCGCAGACGTGGATGTGAATCGGATTCTTTTGTGTCCCTATATTTCTTCCAAAGAATTTACCCTCGCCGGCACCTCTTTTCTCCTCTGGCTGTTCAGCGTTTTTGAGTTTTTCAAACAGGGACCTCATCTTGCCCTTCAGCGAGGAGCCGGGAATGTAGGGAAGCCCTGTTTTTGGATCCTTTAATATGGGGTTGTCTATCCCACCGATCTCTATAGCCTCCGTCTGAGCTCCAATGTGCAGACCCGTCTTAAGGACGATCCTGCCCCTTATCAGCACCTTACCCAAAATTGCCTCTCCCATCAGTCTCTCCCTCCCAGGAGTTTGTGGTAGGCCACAATAGCCTGCAAAAAGTCGTGAAACTTCTCGTAGTTCTCTCCATCAAGTTTCGGGATTATTCTGTCCAGAACCTCTGCAACTGGCAAGATTTCCCTGTGTCTTGCTGCTACGTAGGCTAAAACGTACCTCAGTTTTGCAATGTCTGCAGATACATCTTTTTTGTTTCTTGCTTTTCTGTATATGTTACCGGACATGTTCAGTATTTTTCTTATCTGACTCGTTTTCAGGCCCGAGGCAACGGCATTAGCAGCTACAACCAGAGCTAGCTTGTTAACGTCGCTCGGACCCAGTTCGAAAAATTTTTCAGCCTCTTCTACAGGTTTAAATTTTTTATCAACTTCTTCAACCACGCTCTTCTTCTCCCATCTGTTTAATCTTTCAAACTTTTTCCCAAACTCAACAAAATGTTCCTGCTCCACAAGCTCGACCAGATCAGAAGACACAACATCACCCCCTGATTGCAAGATCCACAAACTTCAGTGGAGTACCAATCAAATAAACGTCCAAGGGCTCTCCTTTTCTAACCTTCTCGGCATCTCTTCTTGCAAGATCTCCCAGATTTTCGATCAGGCTGGTTTTTTCGTATTTGGCTCTGGAGAGGTAATATATTAGCAGGTACATCCATCTGAAACCCTCTGGATTTCTTATATACTCTCTTCTCGCGTCCAGAATCTTTCTGATAACAGACCTCGGACACTTCAGCTCTCCGTCGTACAGCTTTGTCACATAAGCATTCCAGACTCTGACAATTTCATCCCACCCGTAGGATTCTTTGAATTCTGCTTTCTCGTTCCTGCCTTTCCAGCCTTCCTCGGAGAGACAGATTCTCCCCTTTCTCTTTATTTTCTGCCCGTTTATGACTACAGGCCTCCCTCCCTCTCTTACCTCCACACCCTCATCCTTAGCTATTTCCTCTCTCCTGCCTGTAACCTCTGCCATTCTGCAGAGCGGGAACTTTGGATCGAATATGGTGTATCCGGCTGAAATGGTAACGTTCGGGTTGTTTCCGGCGAACTTTCTAAATGTGGTGTTAACTTCGAAGGCAAACTCGAAAACGTGATCCCAGGCACCAACAACAAACAGGTCATCTCCACCCGAGTAAACAACCACAATCTCCTTTTTGCCCGTGTTGCTTATTCTTGGAATATCTCTGACAGGAGAGATTTCTCCCTCAGCAATCAGCCTTACACAGCTCTTGAAAAAGTGGTTCAGCAGTCTCGAAAGTGTGGCCATTCTGGAAAAAGTCCCGCCCTTGAGTTCTCTCAGCCCTGCAGTGAAAATCTTTCCCAAATCATCCACGTCCATTCTCAGAACTGCAATCTTCTTGGCCCCCTTCGCGGCTTTTGCAAGATCGTCGAAAGTCTTCACGCTGCCTTTCTCATCTCTCGCTGCATAGTCGCAGACGTAGTACGGAATGGTGTCGTAGGACTCGTAAAACCGGTAACCGTTCTTTAGAAACACTTTGGAGCCCGAGGGGTAGCTCTCGGGTTCCTCAAAGAAGCAGTAGAAGGTGGAGAAGGGCATGGTGTACCCTGCGTTCTTTTTTACCTCGATATTTTGTTTATTTTTATTTTGTTTAACTCGCACGAACCCCCTTATCTTCGGCAGTCTCTCTCCCACGTAATAGAATTCCCTGCAAGCATCACAGTAGTTTACCCCGTCTATCTCCTCAAGCTTTACCTGGGGGATTCTGCAGACCTCGCACTCCTCCTCCGCGATGTAATTCTCTATGAAATCACACGCCTCGTCAAGGAACTTTCTGAGTTTTCTCTTCTTCAGCCTTTTGCCCATGAGGTTCCAGAGTGATGAGCCTTCGACGCTGAAGGACTCGAGCTCTTTTCCGCTGACCTCCACGCAATCTATGGCGAAGTAGAGCTTCCCCCTAAACCTGTCAAAAAGACGCCTGTTCAGTTCTTCCCTGACGGATTCTACTGCCTCCCTTGCCTCGCCTGTGTTCGGGGCAAGCAGGTAAAACTTTCCTCCTCCCGAGTAAATGACGTTTGCTCTCGTTAGCTTCATTCTCTCCAGTAGCTCCTCTACCACATCTTCTACCAGCAGCTCCAGGTAAGCTGATCTGGCTCTCAGAAGTTTCAGAGAGCCCTTGCTCGTTATTGTGTATATGAAGTCCTGGATGCCGGAAATGTCTCCTCCAACCAGCAGAAATTTCCTGCCATCTTTCTTTATTCTGTCAACGGCATCCCCATCCAGCTCGTGCCGGTGGTAGTAGTACATGCAGAGGGCTATCGCCGATGTCGTTCTGAGATGGTCGTACAGAGATATGTCGTTGTTTTCAGACACCATAGCCGGTATGAACGTGGTGTACTTTTCCAGAACGTAAAGCAGGTGGTTGAAGGAACCTTTCAGGAATGCCTCCTCAAACTCCCTTTCAAACTCCTCAAAAAGACTTCTGTAACTGTCAACTGTAACTCTGACAGAGTCGAGCGGTCTTGGGAAGAAGAAAGCTTTCGGGTCGAACTTTTCCAGACTGTAAGCCATCTTTTCGCTTTTACCCTTTTTTATGTCAACTTCAGTTAGAACACTGATTATTGGATTGCTTATGTCAAGTTTTTTGTCCGATTCCAGCCTTTCGGAGGAGGAAATGTTATCAGCCTGACAGACTATGTAGAGCAAATTTCTGATTCTGCCCTTCTCCGGAAACTTTGCGAGTTCACCTTCATGGTGGTATCTGGCGAACAGGGGCAGATTTTCCGACTTTGCATACTTTTTCAGAAAATTGAAGCCACATTCCTCGTGGGTTTTAAAATCTCCCCAGTTTGCCCTCTGAACGAACTTGCCTATGTCGTGCAGCAAACCGCCCAGAGCAACCAGTCTTGCTTCTTCATTCAGATCTGCACTCAAACTCTCACCTCACAAACCAAACGTTACCATCTGGCCCTGCATACCTTGCCGGAGAAAGTCAGAGAGTACTTCCTGACTCTTCCATCGTTTCTGCACTCAACAAGTCCGTACTCTCTCAGCTCTTTCAGGTACTGGGAAGCCGTTTTTCTGCTTATGCCGAGTCTCCCAGCTATCGATTCGGCAGTGTCCCCGTCTCTCAGGTGTTTGATCACGTCCTTCTTTGCCCGGGATAGATCGTCCAGGCCTGAAAACGTCAGAGGTATTTCCACAACTCTGGAATCTCCTTTAAGCTGCTGGACGTAGTACATTCTGCAGCCACATATGAAAGCGGCGTATGATGCAGCCAGAACCTGCACCTTTGTCCCTCCAGTAATAACAACGCTAACATCGTTCCCGTTTCCTCTTTCTGCCTCTATTGCCTCCAGCGCCTTTATACAGCACTCCTCGAAGTCGAACGGGTTTACGGGCACGATTTCCACAATAGCCCCCAGGTTTTCGAGCTTGTTTTTTATCTCCCTGGAGACCTCCAGAGGGTTTACATCGTCCTTTACCGGTTCATCAAAGACTTCAGAAGCTGGCTTTCCGGCAATCAGAACAGTCTTATCAAGCCCCAGTTTTCTTGAGGCAATCACGATCGGTTCCTCGCTGCCGCCGACAGTCGCCACGATTACTTTCATTCTTGGACCCGTATAATTCAGAAAAAATAAGTATTTTTCGATGACACTTCCGATAGTTTTTCGGAAATCTGAAGAATGGTCAGAATTTCCATAAAATCGTTAATATACAAAACAATACAACAATTCTGCATGTTCCTGAACCCTGAAGAGATTGAGAAAAAAGTCAGGGTCTTGAGAAGGAACCTGAAAAACCCCGGTATTTCCGAGGAACTCAGGGGGTATGCCTGGGATACTCCCCCTGTGGAACCGATCAATGATGTCAAGATTTCTGTTTCTGACTTAAACGGATTCTGCCCGAGCAGGAGAGATATCTACTTGAAGTACGTGCTGGGAGAAAAGCCTAAAGTTAACGTTTACATGCTGAGGGGGTTGGCTTATCACAGGGTTATACGGGATACGATCGCCCTCATCAAAAAAGCCGTTTACAATGGATGCGAGACAGGAGAGGAAATTATAGAAAAATTCTACAGGTCTGAGCTGCCTGAAAAAGTTTGTTCCGAGCTGGGTATAGAGGATGAGAAAATAAGGGAAAACTGTTTCAGATTGTACAGAATGCTTGTCATACAGGCTGCAGCAAGAATTGATGACGTCTCTTCGAAGTACTCGGGTGATCTGGCCGAACTTGCCTTTCCTTCATTCATTGAGAGAAAAGTAAACGGGAGTCCGGTAGGACTTTCAAGTAACCTGTCTCTTGACGTTTTCACTCCCTACAGCGTTATAATGGACTTCAAGTCCGGAGTGGAGAGGTACGAACACAGACTGTCTTTAACCGGATACGCACTGGCGGTGGAGGCAGAGGACGAAGCTGATGTTGACTTCGGTGTGCTTGTTTACCTGAGGTTTGGGAAGGGAGTAAAATTCCTGCAGAAGGAGTTTGTCTTTAGTGATGAACTGAGGAGAGAGTTTCTGGAAGTAAGAGATGAGATAGCTGAGATCGTAGATTCAGGGGTAGACCCGGGAAAACCGGTGGAGTGTCCAAAGTTCTGCTCCTTCTACGAGGTGTGCAACGGGGAGTGAGGAGATGAAAATTGTTGTTAACGGTTACGGAGTCTTTCTGGGTGCTAAAAACGGCATGGTTTGCATCAGGAATGAGGGAAAGGAGAAAACGATCGCCCTGGGAAACCTCAGCCAGGTTGTCGTTGCGAGCGGTGGAGTTGTTGTGTCAAGTTCTCTGCTCAGGTTGCTTTCCGAAAACAACGTGGATCTGATTGTACTGAACTCCAACGGGTCACTGGCCGGCACTTTCCATCCTGTTTACAGGAAGGCGAATGTGCTTGTGAGAAAAGAACAGTACAGGGCTCAGAAGGATGAAAGGGGTTTGTTCCTTGCAAAGTGCTTTGTAAGGGGCAAGATCATGAACCAGTACTACTTTCTCAGGTCCCTCGTGAGGAGTAAAGGGAAGAAGTGTAAAGAAAGCTATTATGAAATCAGGAGAAGGTGCGAGGAGCTCGATTCCTGCAGATCTCAAAAAGAGATTATCGGGGTCGAGGCGAAGGCAGCTGAAGTTTACTGGAAAACGATATCGGAGTTTTATGACATTGATGGAAGGAGGAAGAGGTACAATAACCCGGATCCCATGAACATGGCCTTAAACTACGGTTACAGCGTGCTCATGTCTGTTGTTAGCCTGGCGGTTGATTCGACGAACCTTGATCCATTTGCAGGCTTTCTTCACGTTGAGAATCCGAGGAGGCCGGCTCTGGTAGTGGATTTGATGGAGGAATTCAGACAGCCGGTCGTTGATAAAGCCGTGCTAAGGGTAACTCCTGAAGTTAAAGACGGGCTTTTGACAAGGGATACGAGGAGGGAAATACTCGATAACCTCTTCAAAAGGCTCGATAAAAGGGTCACCTTTAACGGAAGAAAACTGCCAATAGAATACCACATACATCTCCAGGCGAGGAGAATTGAGAGGTTTTTGCTGGGAAAGGAAAATTACACCCCTTTTGTGCAGAGATGATGACTCTGGTGATATACGACATATCGGACGACAGAGTCAGGAGTAAAGTTTCAGCTGTGTGCAAGAGGTTTGGACTCAGCAGAATACAGAAAAGTGCTTTTCTTGGAGAAATTCCTTCCTCGAGGAGAAGAGAGCTCGTGGAAGTTCTGAGGAGGATTCTCAGAGGTGATGGAAATATTCAGATCTTTGTTATCTGTAAACCGGACTTTGCACTTAGAGTTGTTATAGGGGAGGTCTGTGTGGATGGGGATAAAGATCTGCTCATCGTTTGAGTTCCCCGTTTCTCTTGTCAAACTGTACCTGTACTGCCCGAGAATCCCCTACTTTGTCCTCTTTATGGGAGCTAAAGAGAGAACAACCGAGTTAATGAGGGCTGGCAGGGAGGAGCACGAGAAGAGAGTTAAAAGCTGGAAAAAGAGGGGATGGAATACCGGCGTTCTCCTCCACTCCAAAAAGTACGGTATCTACGGCAGAGTGGATGCTTTCTGGAAGGAGGAAAACGGTTACGTTGTTTACGAATTCAAGTACTCTGAATACGATAAAAGATCTTTTAAGATGCACGTTTACCAGGCTGCCGCTTACGCTCTGCTCGTTGAGGAAAACTTTGGTAGAGTTATCAGACTCGTTCTGGAGTACAGGGACAGAAAGGTGGAGGTGCCCTTCAGCAGGGGAATAAGAAACTATGTCGTTTCCATAATAAACAAAATTCACAAAATGGATAGCCTGACTTACAGAGTGGACAGGAGAAAATGTGGAGACTGTGGGTACAGACACCTGTGTAACGATTTGACGCTCTGATTGTCATTTTTACCGTACTCCGGCCAGATAACTATAGCCAACTGTATGTAAAACACTTCAACCGAATTACACCTCCCCTCAACCATCCTGACCCGCTCTATCAACCAGACCCAGCTCGGATTTTTACTGAACGGGTAAACAGGCCACCACAACTCCCCGTTAGCCTGACAGCCACCACTGAAATATTATCAGTCAATTATAAACATGTATCCTGTTTGATGTATATCTTTCTCAATACCTACCTCGACACCGGCATTTACACTGAATACATGATGGCAGGAGTTATTCGAACGATCAGACCACACCCACGACCAAGTTACCTGATTGAAGGGATGTGGATTTTTGTTCAGGATAATATAACTGATCCTGGGATTACTGCCCTTTCGGCAACCTTTATATACTCCTGAACTGTTTGTGCCATCCGAATACAACTCCGAAAAAAGGAGGCAGGAGAAAAGCTGTACAGGATGACTGGAGGAGTTTGAAGGTCGGAATCTCATAAGGAGAACGGCAACATACTTAAACGCTTCCTTCTCGTCATCCCAGTCTGGAATCTCATAAGGAGAACGGCAACCGGGACGAAGAAATGGAAGCCTCCCCCTCTAGCCTTGATGAACCTGTCGATGACGTTGATGTTTACCTGAATCTCATAAGGAGAACGGCAACCGGATTCTTTTCCCGCACAGGGTTACGGAATGCAAAATTGAACGCTGAATCTCATAAGGAGAACGGCAACAGCGTGTTGATGTATGGCTGATCCTGTTTCTTAGTGAACCGAGAATCTCATAAGGAGAACGGCAACCTATGCCGAACACAGCGATGAGTGGGTCGATGTAGATGAATCTCATAAGGAGAACGGCAACTTTGTGAACACGTGCACCACTACATGCTCTACGTACTCTCCTTCGAATCTCATAAGGAGAACGGCAACCGGTAGAATGCACACTGAGTCTGTAGGCAATATTCTGTGAATCTCATAAGGAGAACGGCAACAAGGGAATAACAAAGCTAAGCCTCACACTCTTCGAATCTCATAAGGAGAACGGCAACTGAGCTTCTTTCTTGCAGCCATCCTTTCACCAAGAACGGCAAGAATCTCATAAGGAGAACGGCAACTAGCCGGGAGGGAGTGGTGACAGCCTTCTGTGAATCTCATAAGGAGAACGGCAACTCAGAATTGGACTCAGCCAGCCTGCCGACGTTATGTATGAATCTCATAAGGAGAACGGCAACGTGACAGCGGCGGCAGGAACAACGGCAACTGGAAGTGTAAGAATCTCATAAAGAGAACGGCAACTAGGGGACGTATGCTGGCTTTTTGTGCTTCTTGATATAGGAATCTCATAGAGAGAACGGCAACTAATAATCACTGGATGATTCACCCTGAGCAGCAATACTCCGAATCTCATAGAGAGAACGGCAATTAGATGCACCATACGACGACATTCCTGAACTGGCCTATAAGAATCTCATAGAGAGAACGACAATACACCCTTAACGATCTCAGCCATCTCCATTTCTACCACGAATCTCATAGAGAGAACGGCAACGTAATTAATTCTAACATCCTTGAAGATCCTGCTGTAAGTCGGAATCTCATAAGGAGAACGGCAACCCGGGCACGAGCACTCTGCTGTCTGCTACAAAGGAGTAATACGTGGAACCTCATAGAGAGAACGGCAACAATACGGAATCAGCGAAATCTTCGCAACATCATGAGCACGAATCTCATAAGGAGAACGGCAATCCACTAGGAACCCAATGGATCCCTGCGACGGGGAGTACACAGAATCTCATAAGGAGAACGGCAACATGAGCCAGTTCTTGAATGTCCTGCTTAAAGAACTTGGGGAATCTCATAAGGAGAACGGCAACCAAGAGCAATGGCGACTCCCTAGATATTATTCCAGCCAAAGAATCTCATAGAGAGAACGGCAACGAGACAGAGTCTATGTACAGGTGAACCTTCACGAGCTGAATCTCATAGAGAGAACGGCAACCAGTTCCAGTTTCAAACAGTGGGTATGTTGACGAATCATAATATTAACAAGTAATCAGCAAAAACAGAGCTCGTAGTAAGCACACTTTCTGCAAATCTTCCTGTACTCGGGCTTTGGCATCTCTCCCCGGACAATTCTTTCAATCTCGCACAGCACTTCCTCTATTTCCCTCTCTTTGTCCTCATCGAGCTCAACCCTTACGACCTTCTTCTGCTTCGGGTAGCTTATGCTCGCCCTGGCATTAATTCCGAGCTCTTTCAGGAAGTAGAGGTAGTAAAGGGTCTGATAGACGTGAGCCTTCTCCATCCTGTCCATTTTCTTGACCTCCCTGATCTCCACGCCATCTCCAGTCATAACAACGTCCATCGCTATCGGCCCGATCTGAACATCCTTTTCCTCCCTCGCAAACACCTCCCTGTGGAGGAGGGAGCCGAGTTTGACGGCATCGCTCTCGTGCTCCATCGTAACGTTGTGGGAGAACAGCCAGAGCTTTGTCCTGCAAATAAAATAGTAGTTGACCTGGATGCCCCTGATGTAGGCTTTCTGCAGATCCATTGAAAAATTTTGAACTTTGAAGGAGAAAAAGCTTTTGCTGTTTAAATTGCTGGGATTGCCAGTTTACTTAATCGATGAATGAGATCGTAATAGTGGTATTCATGCTAATCCCACACATAAACGACTGAACACACTGAACGCATCATCCAAACACCAAACCACCAAACCCCGAGACACCAAAACACCGGAACACCAAACGGCAACCGAAGCGCCTATCAACACCCCAGAGCGAGCTCTGGCAGATGAGGTTCTGGATAGGCATTGACGATACCGACTCCTCGAAGGGCATGTGCACGACGTACCTTGCCACGATCCTGATAGAGAGACTCGAAAAGGCCGGAATGCGGGTTGAGGGCTTCCCCCGCCTGATAAGACTCAATCCGACGATCCCCTACAAGACGAGGGGCAATGGAGCGGTCTCTTTTCTCGTTAACGGGGAGCTTGAAGAGGCCTACGAGATAACGAAGGCCTGCATGGAAGAGTACTCGATGCTTGACGATGAGAAAACGAACCCCGGAGCTGTGTTCGTGGAGGTTGAGAGCAGAGCGATGCTCTACCTCCCGAAGTTCGCAATCAAAGCGATAAGGGACATCATTTCAATAGACGAGGCTCTTTTCATCATAGGGAAGTACATGCTGCCCCATATAAAGATGAAGCTCGGCAGGGGGCTTATCGGAGCTCTTGCCGCCGTTGGGGTGGAGCTGAGCGATTACACGCTCGAACTGCTCGCCTACAGGAAGCCCGAAAAATTCGGGAGTGAGAGGGAGTACGACAGGGAGAGTTTCTTCAAAGCTGATGAGGAGACGTACCCCCTCACATGGGATACCGTTGACTGGCACAACGACGTGGTTGTTGCTGTTCCAAACTCCCCCGACCCAGTGCTCTACGGGATAAGAGGCGATGATCTGAACGCGATAAAGAGGGCGAGCGAGATTGTTGTGACGGAGGAGGTTGACAGGAGACAGTTCTTCGTGACGAACCAGGGCACTGACATGCACATAATACCAGAGGAGGAGGCAGAGAGCTTTGAAAACTACCACTCCTACAGGCTTAGAGGGACTGTCGTTGAGAAGCCCTACGACATAACAGGAGGGCACGTTTTCTTCCACATAAGCACGAGGTTCGGGAAGGTGAAATGCGCAGCTTTCGAGCCGACGAAGCAGTTCAGAGATGTCGTGAGGAAGCTGGAGGTTGGAGACGTTGTGGAGGTTTACGGTTCCGTTAAGAGGGACACTGTCAACCTCGAGAAGATCAACGTCGTCAGCCTGGCGGAGGTTTACAGGCTCGAGAACCCAATCTGCCCGATCTGCGGTAAGAGGATGGAGTCTGCAGGAAGGGGACAGGGATACAGGTGCAAAAAGTGCAAAACCAGAGCTGAGGACAGGGTGAAAGTCAGGGTTGAGAGGGAGATCGAGGAGGGATACTACGAAGTCCCGCCGTGTGCGAGAAGGCATCTTTCCAAACCCCTGGTGAGGATGGACGTTGAGAAGAAGCACGTTTTCAGGTGATTTTCTGACTTGGCACCTCGAAACTGTTATACGTTTTCCGGAGTATTTTATGACATGAGCGTGAAAATCACGTGGCTCGGGCATGCAGCCTTCCTGATAGAGGGCAGCAGAAAAGTTTTGATAGATCCGTTCATTTCCGGAAACCCGTCCTCGCCCGTAAAGCCCTCAGACGTCAGGCCAGACGTAATCGCGGTAACTCACGGCCACGGGGATCACGTTGGGGATGCCATTGAAATAGCCAGAGAGAACGGCTGTCCGATCGTCTGCATCCACGAGCTGTCGAGGATACTTGGCAGCGAGGGTGTTGAGGTCGTTGGCATGAACATAGGAGGTACGGCAGTTGTTAGGGATGTTGCCTTCACGATGACTCCAGCCCTGCACTCCGCAGACGTTGAGGTTGACGGCCAGATAATAAGCGCCGGATGCGCTGCTGGCTTCGTTGTTGGCATTGATGGCGTTAAGATCTACCATGCCGGAGATACGGGAGTTTTCTACGACATGAAGCTCATAGGCGAGCTCTACAGCCCGGACGTTGCACTTCTGCCGGTTGGCGACTGGTACACAATGGGGCCAAGGGAAGCAGCAAAGGCTGTGGAGCTGATAAAGCCCAGAGTGGCAATACCGATGCACTACGGCACTTTCCCGGTAATAAACGGAAGTCCGGAGGAGTTCAAAGAGCTCGCGTCGAAGCACTGCGAAGTGGTCATCCTGAAACCGGGAGAGAGTTACGAGGTTTGAAGGGTTCTGGTTTCTGATTGTTTTTTGGAGTTTAATTAAATTAATTTTGCTGTTTGATAGTTTTTGTCGTTATTTTGGTGTTTTGAGTGTTATTACCTCTATTTCGTAATACCTGTGTATATGCAATAAACTAACAATCAAATAAACACACAACCATCAAATAACCCGATAAAATCCAGTGATTAAAGCAACTAAACCGCAGAGAGAGCGGAATACCCCGGAAGCGATAATTAAGTTTAGGAATTATCTCGCAAACGGCAACTCAGGTTTGGTTACTAACCAGCCTAACCAGCCAGTTCTCACACAAACTCTGCAGACTGTAAACTCCCTTCTCCCCTCCTCTCAACGCATCCAGTAACTGCCTTGGTATATCAGAGCTTCTCGAGGATTTCCTCCATCCTCTCGACGAACTTCTTTACCTCCTTTACCTCCTCCTTGAGCGTGGAGATTATTCCGTCCGCATCGTCTCTGATTATTGCCCCGTACTGCGTCGGCTCTATAATCCCTGACTGCTCCAGAACCCTCAGAGAATACCTTATCTTGTGCCTGGGCATGTCCATGAGCTCGGCGAGCTTGAAAATGCCTATCGGCTGGTGCTCCATAACTGCCTGCATGACTTCGAGGTGTCGCAACGCAATTTCAGCTTCCTGCTTGAGTTTCTTTAGCACCATGCCACGTGATGATCAGTCTAATATAAAATACTTTTGAGTTTGCAGCACAAAGCCGCAAATCGC
>Ga0256834_1001123_pt1 | contig 18647 bp, 17 predicted proteins | sample 4281140metaG_FD_190536 | JGI IMG/M metagenome (GOLD analysis project Ga0256834, IMG submission 190536) | Hydrothermal vent microbial communities from East Pacific Rise, Pacific Ocean - 4281-140 | ecosystem: Environmental > Aquatic > Marine > Hydrothermal vents | place: Pacific Ocean: East...
TTGGCTTGAAGAAGAAAGATATTGTTTTTGGTTCCTTTCTTTTGGGATTATGGCTTTAATTGCATGGTGGCGTACTAAGTCGGCTGTAATAAGAAGGATTCTTGAAGTTCTTTATTGTGATCAAGTTCTTATTCTTACCCTTGTTTTTACTACATTTATAAAACCTCTTCCAAATTTTGTTGCAGAAATAAAACCTTGGGTTACAGCATCTATCCCGATGGCAAAAGTAGAACTCTTTATAAAACTCTATCCACGATTGGTCTTTTACTATAATGCTCCGTATATGTGGGGACATCCTCCATTGCTATTTATTTCCTATGCTGCTTTAACAGTCTTTTTTGCAGCATGTGTGTCTATGTTAGTAAAAAATGATACAGAATCAGAATATATTGCCTATAGTTATGCAAAGCCAGCTTATTTGTGCTTAACAGTTGGAATGCTTTTAGGTCTTCCTTGGGCGCTAGAGGCTTGGGGGCCTAATTGGTGGTGGGATCCTAAGATTGCAAGCTCCATAATGATGTGGGTTGTATTTTCAACTTATCTACATGCAAGATTATATCTATCCAGAAAAGGTATGTGGAAGTTTGTTGCATGGTTGGGTATCTTATGTTTTATAGCAATGATCTTTACCTATCTTGCCTCATATCTTTTCCCAGGCGAACATTCATTTTAATTTGTTAGGAGTTAGTAATGGATAATATAAAAAGAAATTATGATTTCTGGTTAACTATAGCCTCTGTAATAGTCCTTTTTTTAATTGCGATTCTTTGTACTGCAAGCATGTTCTATTTTAAATGGGCACAAGTCCAAAATTTACCTGAATCACTTAAGGTTCAATATGAATACCATATGAATGAACTTGCCTCCCCTCTTCTTATTGCCCTTTTAGTACTCTTAGGACTTTGTATACCAAAAAGGATTTTAAGTCTTAAACCACTTATAGGGTTTTCTGTTGCTGTTATACTTGGCACTATAATAGTATGGATAATATATAATTGGAGAGCTGCATTACTTGTTGTTATCTCAAGTGCAATTATGATACAAACTATAGTTTTTTGGTTAACACTTATTGGTAAAAGACTAAATTTTAAACACGAAGGTTATCTAAAACGTTTAGGTTCATGTTTTATACACCTTGGTTTGCTCTTAATTTGTTTAGACATACTACTCCTAAGCCCTTTAGGTTTTCTAAAAATTTTATTTTGGACTAGCTCTTTTATGGTAATTATAGGGCTAATCTTATGTTTTTATGGAGATATTTTAATGCCTAAAAAGTTATAAATTACTTCTTTCAATAGTACGATAACACTTATTTTTTATAATGTTATAGATTGTTTCACGACTGTAGTTATTCTCTTTAATTATATTTTTAGCTGCATTTAATAAAGCAGTTCTCAATTTTCTTCCTCTGCTAGCATTTATAGCATTTTTTAAGCGTTTTTTTAATACTTCTTGGGATATATTTTCACTTTTGCCTAAAGGACCAAGCATTTTTATTTGATCTGTAAAATCTGTAATCAATTTTACAAACCTAGATCCCTCTGCAGCAGATGCCCATTCTATAAGAAATCGCCTTTTATCTATGCCTATATATTCAAGTATTACATGTACAAATCCTGCACTTATTAAAGCATGATAATTACCTGTTTGATAATGGCATTCTCCTAAATGGCATCCTCCTACAAAGACACCATCAGCACCCATAGAAAATGCTTCTAGGGGAAATGTAGGATCAAGTCTACCTGTGCACATAATTCTTATGACTCTTATATTAGGAGGATATTGGAATCTAGCTACTCCAGCAGAGTCTGCTGCTGTATAACAACACCAATTACATAGAAATCCCAATATATTTGGTTCAAACTTATCTATCTTATTCATGGCTAATCTCCAGATTTTCTTTATTAATATTGTGATTTGAAAAAGCCCTTATTTGTGCGATTATGCCTTGATATGTAAATCTACCCATATCAATTGCCATAGTGGGACATCTTGAGGCACAAACACCACATCCTTTACAAGATGCTGCTATAGTTTGGGCTTTTTTCTTCTTTCCTACTTTAATCATTTGAATTGCTTTATAGGGACAAAATTCTGCGCAAGCTCCGCATCCTATGCATTTATCTTGATTAACTCTAGATACAATAGGCTCTGGTATAATCTTTCCTTTTGCCAAGGGTTGACACGCCCTTGCTGCACAAGCTTGTGCTTGAGAAATCGCTTCATCTATAGTTCTAGGAGAATGGGCAAGTCCACATACGTAAATACCATCAACTGCTAAATCAACAGGCCTTAGTTTTATATGAGCTTCTAAGAAAAATCCATCTTGTGTTAATGGTACCTTAAGAATGCGAGCTAGGTCTTTAACATCTGAAGGAACTATACCAACAGATAAGATAAGAAGTTCAGGAGTTATCTTAATTTCATCTTTAAGAATATGATCTTTTATATAAACACTTATCTGTTCATTTTCTTTTACAACTTTAGGATAGTGTTTAGAGGTATACCTTATAAATATTACTCCATTTTTTCTAGCAAGTCTGTAATCATCTTCTAAAAATCCATAGGTCCTAATATCTCTATAGAGAATATAAATAGAAGCCCTAGGATTTAATTTTTTTATTCTAAGCGCATTTTTTATAGCTTGAGCACAACATACCCTACTACAATAAGAGAGCTTTTGCCCTCTAGAGCCCACACATTGTATCATTACAATTTTAGATAACTTTTTTATCTGTTCTTGGTTTTCATCTAATAGTTTTTCAAGTTCTATTTGAGTTATTACTTGTTCAGATTCTCTATATAGATATTCAGTTGGTTTATATGGTCTTCCACCTGTAGCTATTACTATGACCCCATGGTGGATTTTTGTGGCTTTTTTAGAGTTCTTTTCTTCTATAGTGGTATCAAAATTTCCAATATATCCTGAAACATCAACAACTTTTGAATTAGTATAGACTTCTATTAATGGATGTTTTTTGATCTTTTCTATAAGGGATTTTATATATTTTCTAGGATCATTACCTAATCTATCTGAAGTGAGATTAAGAGCTTGCCCTCCTAAATAAGGCTCTTTTTCAACTAAGCAGACCTTAAATCCTTGTTGAGCTATAAAAAGTGCAGCATTCATTCCACTTATTCCACCGCCAATTACAAGGGCCGTGGGAGTTATTTTTAACTCTATTTCTTTTAGTGGTGTTAGAAAGATTGCCTTTGCAACAGCCATCCTTACTAGGTCTTTTGCCTTTTGGGTTGCTGCCTCTGGCTCATGCATATGAACCCATGAACATTGATCTCTTATATTTGCCATTTCAAATAAAGATCTATTTAGTCCGGCTTCTCTTAATGTTGTCTGAAATAGAGGTTCATGAGTTCTGGGAGTGCAAGCTGCTACTACTACTCTATTTAATTTATATTCCTTTATTTTTTCACATATATGTCTTTGAGTATCTTGAGAGCAGCTATACATATTATTTGAGGCATAAACAACATAAGGAAGTTTTGAGGCATATTCTTTTACAGCAGGAACATCAACTACTCCACCTATATTTATTCCACAATGACATATAAATACTCCTATCCTTGGTTCTTCATCACTTACATCTATTTCTTGAGGATAGCTTATATGAACAGTGTCTTTATTCCTTCTTTCTTTTAATATGCTGGAGCTAAGGGCAGCTGCAGCACTTGCTTGGGTGACACTGTCTGGGATATCTTTAGGACCTTGAAATACACCTATAGCAAATACACCTGTTCTCGATGTATTAAGAGGGCTATAGACGTCTGTTTTTACAAAATTATAGTGGTTAAGAGATATGTTACACGCTTTGGCTAGCTCTTTTGCATCATCAGGAGCACTGATACCTAAAGATAAAACAACCATATCAACTATAGATTGAGATGGCTTATTATCTTCATCTACATAAGTAATAAGGAGTTTATCTTCTATTTTTTCTACTTTATGAGGTCTTGCCCTTACTATTTTAAAGTTATTTTCTTCTGTAGCTCTTATTCTTGCAGCATCAAAACCTTTACCATGGGTTCTTATATCCATATAAAATAAAATTATTTCTATATTAGGGTCATGTTCCTTAGCCATTGTTGCCTCTTTAATGGCATACATGCAACAAACTGAGGAACAATAACCATGTCCACAGGTTTCATCTCTTGAGCCAATGCACTGGATAAAGGCTATTTTTGATGGATGCTTACCATCACTTGGCCTTATAATTTCTCCTTGTGTGGGCCCACTTGCACACATTAGACGTTCAAATTCATAAGAAGTAAGAACATCTTCATACTTACCCCAGCCATAGCGTTCTAATATAGAATTTTTTAGTCTTCCAACACCTGGTGCAAGTATAACAGTGCCTACTTTTAGATTTATTTCTGTATCTTTTTGATCAAAGCAGATTGCATGAGCAGGACAAACGTTTGTACATATATTACATAGGTTATGGTTTAGGTGAAAACATGCATCAGCATCTATATAATATGAAGTTGGCACAGCCTGAGCATAATCTATATGAGCAGCCTTTGTTATAGAAAGACGCTCATTATATCTATCTCCAATTATACTTGGACAATATATACTACATTGTCCACAGGCAGAACATGCGTTTTCATCTATATATCTAGGCCTTTTTAAGAGTTTTGCCGTAAAGTTTTTAACATTACCCTCTAATTCTAAAAGTTTTGTATTAGTAAGAATCTTTATATTTGGATTTCTACCTGCTTCGACAAGTTTGGGAGCCAAAATACAAAGGGAACAGTCATTTGTAGGGAAGGTCTTATCAAGCATTGCCATAATGCCGCCTATAGAACCTGTTTTTTCAATTAGGGTTACAGAAAATCCTAGTTCTGTTAGATCAAGAGCGGCTTGCACTCCAGAGACACCACCACCAACAATAAGTACAGAACTTATATCTTGGGTGATACAAGGGGATTTTAAACTGGACATTTCTTCCTCCTTTAAAAGGCTTGGCTACTATTTATCTTGAAGCCAAGCCTTAAAAGGAGGAATTTATTTAAAGATATTTAGGTAGGCTTGGCTCAAGATAAATAGGCACTTTATTTTATAAAAGGCTCTAACTGAGCCATTAAATGAAACTCACCTTGATTTTGTTAAATAATGCCTTTTCATCTTTAAGCCCTTATTTCCTTTTTTTATTGTAAGGTGTTAGTTAATTGACCCATTTATTAAAGCTTTTTTTCTTAACTTTATTTTGCTCATCTACAAATACTAATGTAGCTCCTCCTTTTTTAAACTCTATCTCATCTACAAGTGCATAAGAAGCTATAATAATAAGATCTCCAGGAGAGCCTTTTCTCGCTGCTGCTCCATTAAGTCCAACAACCCCTGAACCTCTTTCACCTTCTATTACATATGTATCAAACCTTTCTCCATTTGATATATTATAAATACTTACCCTTTCATAAGGAAAGATTTGCGCGTGTTCCATAAGTGTCTTATCTAATGTGATACTTCCTTCATATTCAAGATCTGCATGAGTAATTTTTGCTCTATGTATTTTTGATTTTAAAATGTATCTTAACATAGCTTAGACCTTTTAAGAGATTTCTATAATAATATTGTCAATTAATCTGGTACTACCTACCCATACAGCAAGGGCAATTAATACCCTGTCTTTTATTGTTTCACTATATGGGTTTAAGGTGTGTGGGTCTCCTAAAAAGATATATTCAATTTTAGTAAGGGGATATGAAGTTATGATATTTTTTATCTCGTTTTTTATTTTTGATGGAGACCTTTCTCCCTTTTTTATAAGCTCTTTTGCATACTTAAGAGATTTATAAAGTGAAAGAGCACTTTCTCGTTCCTTAGAGGAAAGATATGTGTTTCTTGAACTCATTGCAAGCCCGTCTTTTTCACGAACAATTGGATGACCTACAATTTCTATAGGCATATTAAGGTCTTTTACTAACCTTTTTATAACAAGAAGCTGTTGATAGTCTTTTTGCCCAAATATTGCAATGTCTGGTTGGACAATATTAAACAATTTTGTTACAACAGTTGCTACACCTTTAAAATGTCCAGGTCTAAAGTCTCCACAAAGCCCTTTACTTAATTTCTCTACTGTAACCCAGGTCTGAAAATCTTGCTCATACATCTCGTTTGAATCTGGAGCAAATATAAGATCCACTCCCACTTCTTCTGCAAGCTTAATATCTCTTTTAAGATCTCGTGGGTATTTATCTAAATCCTCATTGGGACCAAATTGGGTAGGATTAACAAATATTGATACTACTACTTTATCTGAAAGCCTTTTAGCTTTTTTCATAAGTGCTAAATGGCCTTCATGAAAATATCCCATTGTAGGGACAAAGCCTATTTTATATCCCTTATTTTTAAGGTCTTTAATTAATCTTCTAATTTCTTTAATTTTATCTACAACTTTAATCATCTTCTTTATCAAGTTTTTGTACATCAAGATATTGATCAAGGCTTATAGATGCATTTTTAAGTGCACACATTTTCCCGCACATAGAACAGCCCTTATCGCTGGGAGGTACTCTTTCAGATATGATTTTTTTTGCATCATCAGGGAACAGCATGTTTTTAAACTGTTTATCCCATTTAAAATCTCTTCTATAAATACTAAGTCTTTTATCTATTTGGTCGGCTTTTCCTTTTAATTTTACAATATCTCCAATATGTGCAGCAAGCCTAGCACACTTTACACCAATTTCTACATCTTCTTCATTTGGCAGTGCTAGGTGTTCTGCTGGGGTAATATAGCAGATTAAATCTGCTCCATACATTGCAGAATGAGCTGCCCCAATAGAAGCGGTAACATGATCAAGCCCTGCACCAATATCAGTTGGAAGAGGCCCTAACATATAATAAGGGGCATTTCCTGACATCTTTTTTTGTAAAATGATATTTGCTTCTATTTCATCTAGGGGGACATGTCCTGGTCCTTCTACCATAGACTGGCAATTCATATTACGAGCAAGTTCACAAAGTTCACAATTTATAACAAGTTCTGCCATCTGAGCTCTATCTAAAGAATCATGTATTGCCCCTGCTCTTATTCCATTTCCGAGAGAAAGTATAGTATCATATCGACTTAATATATCACATACCCTGTCAAATTGTTCATAAAGTGGATTTTCTTTATTATGTTTGATCATCCATTGGATCATTAAACTTCCGCCTTTAGAGCAAAGGCCTCCATATCTATATCCTTGTTTTTTTAATCTTTCTAATGTGTAAAGATTTACTCCACAGTGGATTGCCATAAAGGCAATGCCATCTGCACACTGGCGCTCAATTAATTCAAATAGCTCTTCAGGCTCCATTTTAAGTGGATCACCATATTTTTTAGCAGCATCACAAAAGGCTTGATAAAGTGGGACATTCCCAACAGGTAGGTCTACTGCATCTATTATTGTCCTTCGTATCTTATCAAGATCTCCTGCGGCAGAAAGCTCCATTAAGGTGTCAGCCCCTGTTTTTTGTGCAATTTTTGCCTTTCTTACTTCAAGATCAAGGTCACATATATCACTTGATGTACCAATAGATGCATTTATTTTAGTACGAAGCCCTTTTCCTATGCCTACAACCCTGGCATTCTCCCCTTTTCCTTTAAGGATTATTATTTCACCAGTTAGGAGCCTATCTTTTATAATTTTTTCATCTAAGCCTTCTTGTTTGGCAACTTCTTGTACTTCTTTTGTAATATTTCCTTTTTTAGCCTCTATTAGTTGATTATAGGTACTCATCAAAAAGTCCTTGTCATGGTAAAATATTCTTGGTAACAAAATTAGATCAATTTTGTATTCATTTTTATTAAAAGGCTATAAGTTAAAAGTAAAGGCTTAAAAAACAAAAAAAGAAAATTTTTAAGAGAAAGAGCACCCTATGACTATTAAAGAATTAGCACAAAAAAATCCAGAGGCAGAGATCTTTAAAAGGTTGGCACAAGAAGAGGGAATTAGTGCACAAGAGTTAGCCAAGCTTGTTTCAGAAGGGCAAGTTGTAATTCCCTATAATAAAAACATACGTCTTAATAGGCCAATGGCAATTGGCAAGAATGTATCTACTAAAGTAAATGCCAATATCGGTACTTCTAAAGATCATCCAGATATTGAATTTGAACTTAAAAAACTAGAAGTTGTGTTAAATGCTGGTACTCATACTGTAATGGATTTATCTACAGGTGGTCCATTAAAAGAGATTCGCCAAGAAATTAGAAGACGTTGTCCTGTACCTCTTGGAACAGTTCCTATATATCAAGCTGCAATAGAAACAGTTGAAAAAAGGAAAAAATCTATATGTGAGATGACTATAGATGATCTCTTTAGGGTTATAGAGGAACAGGCTCAAGAGGGTATTGATTTTATGACCCTTCACTGTGGTCTTACCCTTGAGGGTGTAAAGAGGCTTAAAAATCGCCCTAGAACTATGGGGGTAGTTAGTAGAGGTGGCTCCTTTATTATGGAGTGGATGCTACATAATAATAAAGAAAATCCTCTTTATGAATATTTCGATGATATACTTGCAATTGCAAGAGAGCATGAAGTAACTTTAAGTCTCGGAGATGGATTAAGACCAGGGTGTCTTTTAGATGCAACAGATGGTGCTCAAATACATGAGCTTATAATACTTGGAGAGCTTACTCAAAGGGCATGGGAAAAAGGTGTTCAAGTAATGATAGAAGGCCCTGGCCATATGCCTCTTGATCAAATAGAGGCAAATGTAGTTTTACAAAAAAAGCTATGTCATGAAGCACCATTTTATGTTTTAGGGCCTCTTGTTACAGATATTGCACCAGGATACGACCATATAGTTGGTGCAATAGGAGGTGCAATTGCTGCTTCATGCGGTGTTGATTTTCTCTGTTATATAACACCTGCAGAGCATTTAAAGCTTCCTTCCCTAGAGGATGCAAAAGAGGGAGTGATTGCTTCTTTAATTGCTGCTCATGCTGCAGATATAGTAAAAGGAATTCCTGGTGCAATAGAAAAAGATATAGAGATGGCAAAAGCACGGCATAAGCTTGACTGGAAGAGACAAATTGAACTTTCTTTAGACCCAGAGAAAGCAAGATTATATAGGGAAGAGGCAGGATATAAAGGCAGTGCTTGTACAATGTGTGGCGAATATTGTGCAATCAAGACTTATAAGAGAGCTATGAAGATAGCAACTGGTTCTGAGGAATAGACTGGAGTATAAAAGTGTTAAGACTTTTAAGCATAGCAGGTTCTGATTCTGGTGGAGGAGCGGGTATTCAACAAGATCTAAGAGTATTTACAGTACTTGGTGCGTATGGGGCAACAGTTATTACCTCTGTTACCTCTCAGAATACCCAAGGAGTTTTTAGTGTATATGATCTTCCTAAGGAGCATATTATTTCTCAGCTAAAGGTAGTAATTGAGGATATAAAGCCCCATGGGATTAAAATTGGAATGCTTGGAGCAAATGCTCCTATTAAAGAGATGGCAGATATTATTGCTAAATGGAAAAAAGAACAAGAAGGGGCAATACTTGTTATTGATCCTGTTTTTTCTTCCAAAGATGGGACAGATCTTTGCTCTAAAGATGTCTTTTTTGATGCAAAGGAGACTCTTTTCCCTCTAGCAGATGTAGTTTGTCCAAACTTTCATGAACTAGAGCTTCTTTTTAAGAGAAATTTTTCTGACTTAGATGATATTATAAGAACAGCTCCAAGTATATTAGATGAATTTAATGCAAAACATGTGATTATAAAAGGTGGTCACATACCAGGTGCTGTTTCTACAGATGTGGTCATTTCTACAGATAAAGTAGATGTATTAAAATCAACTGAGATAAAAAGCAGAGGTACACATGGTACAGGCTGTGTTTATTCCTCTGCACTTTTGTTTTATTTATTTAAGCATATTGATAATATAAAAGAAGCGGCTCTTAAGGCTAAAAGGTTTGTGGAGTTAGGACTTAAATGTTTTGAGGAGATTGGTACAGGAACCTTTCCACTAAATTCTCTTGCATACTTAAGAAATAAAGTAGAAAGATTTGATGTATTGGTAGCGCTTGAAGAGGCATGGCAATTTCTTTCTAACACAAAGTGTGCTGATCTTGTACCAGAGGTACAGATGAATATCTGTTATGCCCTTCCATGTGCTCAGAGCATAGAAGATTGTGCTGCATTTCCTGGAAGGCTTGTTAAGTATAAAGATGGGGTAGCTAGGATTTCTGGTCCTTGGTTTGGTGCATCAAGCCATATGGCAAGGACTGTTTTGACTGCAATGAAATATAATCCTAAAAAGCGTTGTGCGATGAATATAAGGCTTAATGTTGAGTTTATAGAAAGGGCAGAGGAGCTTGGTTATAAGGTTGGTTCTTTTTCAAGAAAGGATGAGCCAGAACTTATTAAGCAAAAAGAAGGTTCAACAATTAGTTGGGGTGTTTCAAAAGTAATTGAGGAGATGAAGCTTGTTCCAGATGTTATATATGATGTTGGAGATTTTGGAAAAGAGCCTATGATACGAATTATTGGTGACAATCCCTTACATGTGGTTAAAAAGGCGCTTAAGATAGGAGGGATATCTAAATAATGATAATAAGTGCAAAAGAGATAGAGGATGAAGTTTCAAGTGCTTTAGATAGTTGCTGTAAAGACCTTCCAGAGTCTATATTAACAGAATTTATTAAAGCTAGAGATATTGAAGATAGATATCTTTCAAGGATTATTTTTGATATTTTAATTGAAAATGCCTTTATTGCTCATGATCTTCGTATTCCAATTTGTCAAGATACAGGTATAGACGTTGTTTTTGTTGAAATTGGTAAGGATACTAAGATCGATGGTGATTTGATAAAGGCAATAAATAATGGACTTTCTATGGGGACTAAAAAGGGGCTGTTGCGTGCCTCTGTATGCGATCCTATAACTCGTAAAAACACAGGAGATAATACCCCTGGAGTTATCCATATAGATTTAGTTGAAGGTGATAGCCTTTCTATAAAGATTTTACCAAAGGGCTGTGGCAGTGAGAATATGAGTGCCTTAAAGATGCTTTCTCCTTCATATGGTATAGAAGGGATTATTGATTTTGTAGTATCTCATGTAAAAAGTGCAGGCCCTAATCCATGTCCACCAGGGATTATAGGTGTTGGTATTGGTGGAACAATGGATAAGGCTGCTTTTTTATCAAAGAAGGCGTTATTAAGGCCTATTGGCGTTTATAATGAAAGAGAAGATATAAAAGAGATTGAAAAGGCAATCTTTGATAAGATAAATTCTTTTGGTATCGGACCTCTTGGTTTCGGAGGTAAAACAAGTTGTCTTTGGGTTTCTGTTGAGACATATCCATGTCATATTGCAAGTCTTCCTGTTTCTGTAAATATTCAGTGTCATGCAGCTAGAGTATCAGAAATTTTATGGAAAGATGGAAAGGTATTTAAGAAATATCTAAAAAGCGACGATTATTTCTCAAGGCTTAAAGGTTTTGATGTAAAGGGTTCTTTTAAAGAGGTTAAATACATAGAGCTTCCTTTTAAGGAAGAAGATATAAAAGGACTAAGAGCAGGAGACTGTGTATTTTTATCTGGACATATGCTTACAGGAAGAGATCAAACTCATAGAAGGATTTTAGAAGAGATAAAAAAGGGCAATAGATTACCTTTTAGCCTTAAGAATGAAACAATTTACTATGTTGGACCAACTCCTGCACCAGAAGGTTTTGCCATAGGTTCTTGTGGACCTACAACTAGTTATAGAATGGATGCCTATATGCCAATAATGCTTGATCTTGGCATAAGGGCTACAATTGGTAAGGGTAAAAGATCAAAAGATACGATTAAGCAAATGAAGAATAATGGGGCAATTTATTTAGCAACTATTGGTGGTGCTGGAGCATATCTTTCCAAATGTGTTAAAAAGGCTGAGCTTATTGCCTTTGAAGATTTAGGTCCTGAGGCACTTTTTAAACTTGAAGTTAAAGATTTCCCTGCTATTGTAATAAATGATATATTTGGCGAAGATTTCTATGAAAATACTTTAAGGAATTTTTAAATAGCTTAAAAAAATGAATGAATTCTCAGCCAGAAAATTAAAATTATGTATAAAATTTTATTATCTTTACTTGACAAATTGAGTAAACTTTTGATAATAAAGAAAACCATATTAGAAGTAGTATATTATAGTCTATGTTAGACTAATTGTTGTTTAGAGTTTAAGTGAACTGCTGTTCATCAAGGGAGAGGAAATAATTAGCTAAAAAATTTTAAAAGGGGCTTATAGGGATGAAAAAGAGCAATTTGTTCATGTTAAAATCTTTGTTGTTGTTTTTGATAATAAGCTTAATTCCTTATGCATCATGGGCGGCTAAAAATCCTTCTTACAAACTTAAACCTTTAAAGAGGGCACAACTCAAAAATAGTGATTGTATAAAGTGTCACCCTAAAGAGGTGGCAATGATTGATGAATATGGTGGACGGCATAAGACTGCTGTTACCTGTTTAGATTGTCATACTGAGCATCCACCATGGGGTAAGAATGCTATACCTAAGTGTTCAAGGTGCCATCATGGGCGTCCGCATTTTCAGCTTAAGAATTGTTTAGGTTGTCATAGAAATCCTCATGAACCACTTAATATTACATTTGGTAGAAATGTTACAAAGGCATGTGTAACCTGTCATCATAAGGAGTGGGAGCAGTTACAAAACCATCCAAGCAAACACACAAAACTTGCTTGTACATATTGTCATACTTACCACGGAGAGATTCCTCCATGTTTAAGATGTCATAAGCCTCATAGAAAAGGTCAAACAATGAAAGATTGTGTCATGTGTCACCCTGCACACATGCCACTTGTAATTCAATATCCAAGCACAGTACCAAATGCTTATTGTATATGTTGTCATCCAAAGATTGGAGCAATGCTTGCTAAGACAAAAACAAAACATCATGATTTAGCATGTGTCTATTGCCATAGGGGACATCATGGATATATACCAAAGTGCCAGTCTTGCCATGGTAATCCACATGCTAAGGCAATGCCAATGACAAAGAAACTTAAGTGTCTATATTGCCATAGCGATGCACATGATTTGATTAAGTAATATAACTAGGTGTCTTCCTGCCTTAGGGTAGGAAGCACCTGGTTGGGTCAGATTTAATAACAAAAAAATAAAAAAGGTAAGGGATAAGAGCTATGAAGAGAGTGAGGGAATCTAACAAGTTAGCGCTTTTGTGTGGGGTACTTAGTTTGTTGTTGGTTTTCTTTGGGTTTGGTTGTGTACAGAAAACTGTACATCAACCCCCTGCAGCCAAGGTAAGTAAAACTGTTACAAAGAAATCTACTACATCTGTAGCCAAAAAGGCTACCAAGAAGGCTGAGACTGCTAAAACTAGCAGCAAAGTCAGCAAGAAGGCTAAGAAGAAAGTTGTAGTAGCTCAAAACAAACCAGGACATCGTAATCTTTATGCAGTAACACCAAAACCGTTAACATTAACTGATTGTATTCGTTGTCATAAGGTAGAGTTTGAGGATCTAAAGTATCATGGAGCCAAACATCAGACTGTAAGTTGTACTGCATGTCACACAAAATTCCATGCTTATAATCCTTTAAAACACAATTATAAGCAGATAATGCCTAAATGTTCTCAATGTCACCATAATCCTCATGGTACAAATCCTGCGGTTCAAAATTGTTCTGCATGTCACCAAAATCCACATGAACCTCTCATTTCTCTACCGAAGCCAGCTAAGATGGCTAATGAGTGTAAGATTTGTCATGCTAATATAGCTGCAGAGATGAAGAAACATCCAAGTGCTCATGCTCAGTTACAATGTTCTGATTGTCATTCCAAGTATCATGGTAGAATTCCAAATTGTTCTGAGTGTCACCAGAACCACAGTCCTCTTGTAAAGATGGGAACAAAAGAATGCTTAGTATGTCACCCAGTACATACACCTCTTATGATTAGCTATCCATGCAACAAGAATATGAATGCAGTATGTGCTGGTTGCCATAGTAAAGAGTATAATCAGTTAAAGAGACATCATACCAAACACTCTGATCTTGCATGTGCACAGTGCCATCCACATCATGCAATGTATCTCAAGTGTCGTCAGTGTCATGGATTACCACATGGAAAGGCTCTTGCTAAGAAGTTCCCCAATTGCCAGACATGTCATGGTAGTCCACACAACTTAAATGCAGTAAGTGCTCCGTAATAAAAACCTAAGATTAATTAGATAAGATAATAAGAGGGGCATCCTTTATAAGGGATGCCCCTCTTCTATTTAGTAATAGGTTTAATCTGAGGTAGTACAATGGTTAAGTATTTTGCCTATGGTTCCAATATCCATCCTATACGTATTAAGCAAAGAACTCCTTCTGCTAAGTTTTATAGAGTAGTATCTTTAAAAGGATATAAATTGAAATTTCATAAAATTGGTAGAGATGGTTCAGGAAAGTGTAATATATTGTTTACTGAAAACTTTTATGATTTGGTATATGGGGTAGTATATGAAATAAGTAAGTATGAGCTTAAGTACTTAGATGCTGCGGAAAATTTAGGACATGGATACACAAAAAAGTTTTTTCATATAGAAGGTATAAAAGAAGAAGTTTTTGCTTATATTGCTCAAGAGGGATTTATTGATGATTCATTAAGACCATATTCTTGGTATAAAGCTTTGGTTTTAGAGGGTGCTAGATATTTTAATTTGCCAAGAGATTACATAGAGATGATTGAAGCAGTAGATACAATAGAAGATTTTAATAAGGATAGAGTTAAACAGGCTATGAATATACTTAAAGGATTAAAAAAGGCTGATCACTTTTTATGATCAGCCTTAATATTTTGAGTTTTTAGCTAATTCTTTGATTTGGGTATAAGTTATTTCCTTTTATGACATTTCATACAGCTGGTTGGTCCACCCATCTTCTTATGGCAACCAATACATGCCTTGTGGCAAGCCTTCTTCATGGAGTTATAATCTGCAGGCATACTCTTGTTATTGGGATTGTGACATTTAGAGCATTTCTGCATGCCCTTATGATGGCATTTTGTACAGCTTTTTACTTTCTTTTGATGTGCCCAATGGTTAAATGTTACATTGCCCATAGGGGCCTTTAATACAACTGTTTTAGGACCTGCACCTGCATTGGCAGAGCCGGCTACAGCAAAGGTAAATAAAACAGCAGCCAGCACAGACAACAACCTTTTCATTATTTGATACCCTCCTTTCGTTTAATTAGTACCTACACAGTATAATTAACAGTTATGCAAAATTCTTACCCTCCCAAGTAATTATGAATAATTATTCATTAATATACAAAACTACACGAAGTGCTATAAAGTTGTCAACTAGATTTTTTTTGTATATTTTTGCTAATCTACAAGAAGTTAGATAATAAGTTTTAAGTTTTTTATAATTCTTAGTGATAAATTTTTATTAAATTTTCTAAAACGACTTTACAAAATTTATATATCATTGGTATGATGATTCAGTTATAAACTGACTGAATATGCCTACTAAAACTAGTTTTAATAAGAATTAATAAAATTGAGGCTTGCTATTGACAGAATTCTTAAAGTTAATGGGAGAACTTAGGAGGAATGAGAGTGAAAATTATTTTTGATCCAGATATACCTAGAAATCTTATACCTTATATAAAACAAGCTATTGAAGAAGCAATAGAAGAACCCTGTGAGTGTGGATGTGATGAAGTATATGCCTCTATGCAAAGTGAAAATAATATAGATGTTAAATGTTATGATTGCGGAACAAGTTATTTTGAGCTTGAAATAGAGGAGGTTGAGGTTGAAGAGATTCCTGAAGGCCCTTCATCTACAGTGGATTCAATGAAAAAATGATTTATTTTATTCTTAAATATTATGATATAAGGAAATGATGCTAGGAGGTGACAATTTCTTATGGCGAATATAAAGATCGCTGTTGTGGGTGTTGGAAATTGCTTTTCCTCCTTATTCCAAGGGATTCATTATTATAAAGACAAAGAGCCTTCAGATATAATAGGCTTAATGCATTGGAATTTGGGTGGATATTTACCAAGTGATATTGAAGTAGTAGCTGCGTTTGATATCGATAAAAGAAAAGTTGGAAAAGATGTTTCAGAAGCTATTTTTGCTCCACCTAATTGTACAAAGGTTTTTTGTCCTGATATTGCCCCTACAGGTGTAAAAGTTACAATGGGATGCGTACTAGATGGTTTTTCTGAGCATATGTCAGACTATCCTGAAGATCAGACTTTTATACTTTCTAATGAAAAAGAGCCTTCTAAAGAAGATATTGTAGATATATTAAAAACAAGCGGGGCAGAGATATTATTAAATTATTTACCTGTAGGATCAGAAAAGGCAACCAGGTTTTATGCTGAGTGTGCACTTGAGGCAGGAGTTGCTTTTATAAATAATATACCTGTTTTCATCGCAAGTGATCCTGTGTGGGCGAAACGTTTTGAGGAAAAAGGATTACCTTTAATAGGGGATGATATAAAAAGTCAACTCGGAGCTACTATTACTCATAGAGTTTTAGCAAATTTGTTTAGAAAAAGAGGTGTTAAATTAGATAGAACTTATCAGCTTAATACTGGTGGGAATACCGATTTTTTAAATATGTTAAATAGACATAGACTTGCCTCTAAGAAACGTTCTAAAACTGAGGCAGTGCAAGCTGTTTTAGAACAGCCTTTAGATCCTAAAAATATACATATTGGCCCAAGTGACTATGTAGCGTGGCAAAAGGATAACAAGATAGCATTTATTCGTATGGAAGGGCGTCTTTTTGGTGATGTACCAATGCATCTTGAATTGCGTTTATCTGTAGAAGATTCTCCTAATTCTGCAGGGGTTGCAATAGATGCAATAAGATGTTGTAAGTTAGCTTTAGATAGAAATATTGGTGGGGTGTTAATATCTCCCTCTGCTTATTTTATGAAACATCCACCTAAACAATTTACTGATGATGAAGCCCATCAAATGACTGAAGATTTTATCGCAGCTAAAAGATCTAATTAAAACAAATCTCTTGACTATCCCTTTCTTGTGCTTAACTTAAAGGTACAAATTAAACCATAATGTAAAATTAATAATTAATTAAATAGTTATAACCTTAAAATAAGGAGGGGGACAATGCTGTGGTTTGACTTCGCAGACTCTATATGGAATGAGTTTGACAAAATGCAAAGAGAAATAGAAGAGTTATTTGACTTAACTGCACCATTAAGTAACATAAGAAGTGTATCTAGAGGTACATTTCCAGTTATTAATGTAGGAGAGACTCCAGATAATGTAATAGTATATATACTTGCTCCAGGTATTGATCCATCTAAAATAGATCTAACTATAGAAAAGAACATACTAACTATAAGTGCTGAAAGAGACACAACTAAAGATATTGGAGAAGATGTTTCAATTGATGGATATCATAGGAGAGAACGTATTAGTGGCAAATTTAAACGTATAATTTCTCTCCCAGAAACTATAGATGCTAATAATGTAAAAGCACAATATAAAAATGGTATTATAATAGTAACAATAGGTAAGAAAGAAGAAGAAAAGAGTAAAAAGATAGAGGTTGCTATAGAATAATATAGCTAAGGAGGGCTAAAAATGGCTGATGAAAGAAAAGATATTGCTAAAAGAGAAGAAACTAATATATCTAAAGATATTGCTAAAAAAACAAGGGCGTTAGTGCCTCCAGTAGATATATATGAAGATAACGAAAAAATAGTACTATTAGCAGATATGCCTGGTGTATCTAAAGATGGATTAGATATACAAATAGAGAAAAATATCTTAAGTATAAAAGGTAAAATTGAAAATATTGTTCCAGAGGATGCAAAACCAATATATGTAGAATTTGGTGGTAATGAATACGTAAGGTCTTTTACTATAGGACCAGAAGTAGATGTAAATCGTATCCAAGCTAACTTAAATGCTGGGGTATTAAAGTTAATTTTGCCTAAGGCTGAAGAAGTAAAGCCAAAGAAGATAGAAGTTCAAGTTGCTTGATAGCTTAAAGTAAGTTTGTATAAAAAGAGACCTCTCTATAAGAGGTCTCTTTTTTATTTTGGCAATAAACGAGTAATCAAAATTTCATAGTTTTCATCATCTGTAGATAATTTTATCTTTTTAACTCCTATATCATAATCTTTTTCACAAAGAGGTAAGAATTTTGCGAGACTTTTTCTACGAATATCATGAGTCATAAAAATTGTACCATCAGGTTTTAGGTATTTTTTAAATACCTTTAAAAGAGGATTGAAAAAACTTTCATGAAAAAGGATTTCCGAAGCAATTATTGTATCAAACAGCCCGATATCTTTAGGATTTAACCAATCAAGTAATTCTAAGCGGATATTAGATGCGCATTTATTTATATGCGATGAAACCCTTACAAAGTCTAGGATCTCATCTTTGTAATCTGTTATAGTTACTTTATGTCCAAAGGATGCAGCTACCATTCCTGCTACTGCTAGCCCAGCTCCCAGTTCAAGTATTTGAGTATTAGGTTTTGCAGGAAGGCTTGCAACCAAGTTAGCTAAAATAACCTCAGCCTCCCATATTTTTACCCAAAAGGGAAAATCAAGGCTATTAGCAAAAATGTCTCTGCCAGCAATTAGTGGTTCTATGTCTTTAATATGTAAAATTCTGAAATGTTTT
>Ga0256834_1001124_pt1 | contig 18637 bp, 18 predicted proteins | sample 4281140metaG_FD_190536 | JGI IMG/M metagenome (GOLD analysis project Ga0256834, IMG submission 190536) | Hydrothermal vent microbial communities from East Pacific Rise, Pacific Ocean - 4281-140 | ecosystem: Environmental > Aquatic > Marine > Hydrothermal vents | place: Pacific Ocean: East...
TATTATTGCTTTTTGACGCAAAAAACTTGGGTAGACTAATAGCCAAGTTACTGACCCAATTATAGTAAAACCAAGCACCATCCAACCCAATGTTCCAACAGGTAATGTTTGGGTAAAGATTATTTGCACTGCATAGGCGAGCAAAATAAGCGCATAGATAATAAGAAATGGCACAAATAAAAATTGCCCCAAAAAACCTATCGTTTTTGAGAGGAAGTCGGGCTGAGCAAGCTCTTTGGCTTTCACTTCATCAAGTTTTTCAATAGTTGAAAGCCAAAATATAGGAGCAAGAAAAAGACCAGTAAATGGTAATAGATATTCATAAAAAATGTCCGAAGTATCTAACCCAAATAATACTGCGAGCGATCTCTGTATTGCGAAAAGTCCAAGGGCAATCACTAAGAAGCCAGCAAAAGCGATGATAGCTGAAACAATGGCTCTATGATTAACAATCCAAAACCTATCTTGAATGGCTTGGCGCTCCTCCCCTTTGCCAATTTTTGTAAAAGGCGAAATAGAAAGCCAAAATATGCCAATTATAGGAAGGAGGAATGGGAAAAACCATTCAAAATTCTTAGTTTGCATTAGCACGATTACAAGCAATGGCAGAAATATCTCAAGAATAAGCACTAGCAAAATTCTATTGCCCCTGCTCTCATTAAATAATCGCCCAGCAATAGTAAAAAGCACAGCGCTAGCATAGCCAAGTGCTAACAGTGGCCAAAAGTCGTCATCTAAATTATCAAACTCAGGTATTAAATCATTAGTTAGCGCAATAGTGAGAATTGTTAAAGCTGCTAAATACCCAATTGAGAAATAAAACCGCTTAAAAGTATTTGCTATATCTGGAGCAAAATTTGCTAATTTTTTTATCTTAGAAATCATTGTGCGCTCTATCTGCTAAAAGCTAATTTTAATATTATTTTCCAGCTTGCCAAAGATTTTGGCGATTGCAAGGCAGAAATTTTTGATCTTTGCAATAATTTTAATTGCGCTGATAATACCGAAGCAAAAGCAAAGGCAGGTGCAATATTTTTTGGTGACAATTTTGCTGCCTCCTTACCCTTTGTTAAATGCTCTAATGCAATTGCTAATATTTCCTCTATTGCCGCTTGCAAATTTTCACTTTCTTGCCCCTTAAAAATCTGCTGCTCTTTCACCTCATGTTTTTCAAAAATTGAATATGGTAGAAAAATCCGCCCCCTTGAAGCATTAAATCCAAAGCTTCTTACATGCCCAATCAATGCATGCGCCACACCCAAATGCCCTGCTGCGTCACCATTCTCAAACAGCCCTCCATCATTTAACATAATTGCTACATATTGATAAAGTAGCGATGATGTTTCGCCCGCATATCCTTCAAATGTTTGCAAATCTGGCATTACATCATGATATAAATCAAATCGCCTTGCTCTAATTAGCCTAACTAGTGGCACTGTTGGAAGATTATATTTTTTGATGTTTTTTATAAATTCTTTGGCAATTGGGTTTTTTTCAGTTTCTGCGCACGCCTTATCTTCAAGCAAATCAGAGTAATATTGCAAGCGGATTTCTCCGCTTTGTGGCTCATTCACTCTTAGGGGAATTGCGCTTATTTCTGCATTGAACGCAAATAGAGATTGCACTGCTAATCTGTGGTTTTTATCAATCACTAAAGAAGCATAATATCGCTCTTTATCATTTTTTTTTAGATAATCGGCAATGTAATTACTGCTTTTTTGTATCATTATTTTTTGCGCTCTGTGGCAATGAGTGCAGCGGCGACCGATCGTTTTTCTGCTAACAAAATATTATAGGTGCTGATTGCAGCCCCCGTGCTAACTGCCTCTACAATGATAGAGTTTTGCTTAAAAACTGCTCGGGTTTTGGCATCGAAAAACGCAATGTCTTCACCCAAGCCAATCATTAAAACGTCAATATCACTTGCTAAATCTAAAACAGGCTTTAGCGTTTCTAGTGTGACTTCTTTTGCTTCCTTCACGTCCCAAACTTGCATGCCAGAGGGCAAACAGAGTAATGAGCCAACATGTGACATATCAGCAAAGCGAAATCCACCATTACCATAAGCATCAATTATTACTTGCTCAGAGAAATTTTTTGCCTTGTTCTCACTCAAACAACTGCACCATCTTCACGTTTATCTTTTTCGTCTTTTTCAACTTCTTTACGAGATTTAATGCCAAAGAAAAGTAGCACTGGTGCGGCGATGAAAATTGATGAATATGTGCCAACCAATACGCCCCACGCCATTGAAATGGTAAAACCACGAATAACCTCGCCGCCAAAAAACACCAATGCAAGCAATGCTAATAGCGTTGTAATAGAGGTTAAAACCGTGCGTGATAAAGTGACGTTAATTGCCATGTCCAATAAATCGCTAATGCTCATTTTGCGATATTTTCGCAATTTTTCACGCACCCTATCATATACCACCACCGTATCATTAAGCGAATAACCCACAATCGTGAGAATTGCGGCAATCGAGGACAAGTTAAACTCTAGCCCCACAAGCGAATATAGCCCGATGGTTAAAATCACATCGTGGAAAAGCGCAATGATTGCGCCAACAGCAAATTGCCATTCAAAGCGTAGCCAGATATATACCAATACCGCCCCAAGCGCCGCAAGCACTGCCAATGTGCCAGCAATTGCAAGTTCACCCGAAACAGTAGGCCCAACAGATTCTGTGCGTCTTATTTCATAAACACCATCGCCCAAAGCCGCATTCACTGCTTTTACGGCTTCTTGCTGAGCAGTATCGCCGCCCGCTTGTTGCTCAATTCTAATAAGCACATCAACTGGCGTGCCAAAACCTTGCACTTGCACATCACCTAAGCCAAGACCTGAGAGGCGTGAGCGAATATCGGCAATGTCAGCTTCACCTTCAACTGCTTGAATTTCAATCGAAGATCCGCCCTTGAAATCAATTCCAAGATTTAGACCTTGTACAAAAAATAAGCCTAAAGAACCAATTACTGCAATCATAGAAATTGACATTGCGAGTTTTCGCATTGCCATAAATTTTATTTTTGTGCCATCGGGAACAATCTTCATTAATTGGATTTTTAGCGTTTTGGGGCGCACGATATTATACCAACGTCCAACCAAAAATAGTGTAACAAAATATGCGGTGAACAGGGTTGCTAAAATACCAAGGCTTAACGTGACTGCAAAACCTTGAATTGGGCCCGAGCCTAAGAAGAATAAAACAACAGCCGCAATAAGTGTGGTTACATTGGCATCAATAATCGTTCCCATAGCACGTTGAAAACCTGCTTCAATCGCCTCATAAACTTTTCGACCGCCTTTCATTTCTTCACGAATTCGCTCAAAAATTAGCACATTGGCATCAACCGCCATACCAATAGTTAAAACAATGCCCGCAATCCCCGGCAGCGTAAGCGTTGCGCCAAGCATAGAGAGTGCGCCTAAAATTAAAGTCACGTTTAGAATTAGTGAAATATTGGCGATAATTCCAAATTTTCCATAAGCCAAAAGCATGAAAACTATAACGCCGAGCGCACCAATAATGCCCGCCATTAAACCAGCATCTACACTATCCGCACCAAGACTTGGTCCGACTGATCTTTCTTCTATAATGTCAAGCGTTGCAGGTAAAGCACCCGCACGCAAAAGCACCGCTAAATCATTGGCGCTTTGAGTGGTAAAGCTACCCTCAATCTGCCCCGAACCACCTGTGATTGCGCTTTGAATAACTGGCGCAGTGATTACCTGATTATCAAGCACAATCGCAAAACGGCGACCTACATTTTGCGAGGTAATTTCGCCAAATAGGATTGCGCCACGAGTATCAAATCTAAAAGTAACAATTGGCTGATTGGTTTGCGGGTTAAAACCTGGTTGCGAATCTACCAAAGACTCTCCGCCAATCGCTACGTCTTCATATAACAATTCCTCACCACCATCATTTGATGGTAAAATAAATGTACCAATCGGCAGTCCTTGCGCTTGTGCTTGGCTGGCACTCATTTCGTTATAAACCATATGAAATGTTAAGCGGGCGGTGCGAGAAATTAGATCTTTTAGGCGTTCAGAATCATCAAATCCGGGAACTTGCACCAAAACTCTGTCTTTGCCCTGCCGCTGAATAACTGGCTCAGTTGTGCCTAATTCATCTATGCGGCGGCGGATAACTTCAATTGATTGCGAAACTAGCGAACTAAGACGCTCGTCAATTCCCTCTTTTGTTAGCAATAGCGTGATTTTGCCATCATCGGTTTGCCCAATTAAAACTTCTTCAATGCCAGCACCAGCAAACAAGCTGTTAGAGATTGTAGTCTGCAAAGCTTCAAGCGCCGTTAAAGCTTCTGTTAGTTTTGAAGGTTCGGTTAACTCAATAGTTAATCTTGTGCCATTAGTTGAAATAATATTGCCAATGCCATTATCATTGGCAAGAATTGAGCGGGCATCTTTGCGCAGGCTCTTAATCCGCTCAGTTACAATATCTTCTCTATTAACCTGCAATAACAGGTGCGAGCCGCCTTGCAGATCAAGACCAAGCACAATCTTATTGCTTGGCATAAAATCTGGAAGGCTATTCATCGCATCTTTTGAAAGCATATTGGGAAGTGTAAACAAAATCCCCATTAGAGTAACAATGGCGATTAACGCTGTTCTAAACGGAGAAAATTGTAACATTTTATGCTCTTAAATATATTGCGGGTTAGTTTGGAGTTATTTAGCGGCTGCTTCTGGCTTTGAGCGCACATCTGCAATCATGGTGCGAACAACTTTTGCTTTTACGCCTTTAGAAATTTCAATTTCCAAATCTTCGCCATCAATAACTTTGGTAACTTTACCAATAATGCCACCAGAAGTAACAATAGTATCACCACGTGTTACCGCTGCAATCATTGCTTGATGTGCTTTTGCACGTTTTTGCTGTGGGCGGAAAATTAGAAACCAAAAAATTACAACTAAAATAAGAATTGGTGCAAAACTTGATAATAGATCGCCTGCTCCTGCTGATCCTGCTGCTTGGGCATATGCTGGTGAAATAAACATTTATTCAATATCCTTTATTTGTCAGTTTGTTGTAGTTTCTTTCATATAAGAGAGAAAGAATAATTTTAATAGAGTGAATCTATTTTGAAAAACAAATAACATATAGAGACAGCAAAAGCATTTGCAAAGCTAAATAATAATTTTTGGCGTTTAGAAGTGAAGAAACATACTCATTGTGTCCGTATGCCATTTGAAAAAGGAATGCCCGCCTGTGAGCAGGATCTTTCTTTGACAATCGACTGTCGCTTTACTAGGGCTATTCAATTCCCTCGTCCTGCACATGGTCTGACGAGCCAGAAGAATGAGAGGAGAGCGAGCGGCATGAGAAAAAGCTCTCTAATTAAATTAGTGCATGAAAATATGTTTTGAACTGCAAAAGAACTAACAATTAATTCTTATTGCAACAAATCGTAAATATCTTGCTTATTTGCCAATTCTTATGCGCTTGCTTAACTAACAGATAAACAAATACGAATGTGTTCTTTCATTTTAGATATTTAATTTACCTAGGGTCTAATCTACATAAATATCCTGCGAATCTACCTTCTTTTAGAATATTTATGTAAATGCTATCTCCACGCTTCAAAGCCCAAGACAGAGCATCGTCTGTTCTATCTGTGGTATAAATATCATATCCACCACAACCATCAACAATCGAGATACAACTAGAAGAAGATGAAGCCCTACATTCGCCCATTGAAGACCAGCCAAGAGAATTACTACCTTTAGTAGCAAGGTCTACTTCAAGTGCATTGGCACTAAAAACTGCACCAAAATTAACTCCAATTACTAAAATAATTACGGCAATTACACGGTTTATATTCATAATACACTCACTTGGTTATTAAAATTACGCTTGAAAACTAACAAGCAAAATCAACATATAAACTATTTTGCTTTCTTTTGCATCACCCAATTGGGTGGAATAAGCTAAATATTGCACGAATAAGTTATTTATTCAAGTCACAGTTAACTAGGCAACATTGGCACAGGGTCAACAGGAGTTGCGCCTTTGCGTAATTCAAAATGCAGTTGCGAACTTGATACTGATCCGCTTTGCCCGGCAAAACCAATGGTTTCTCCACGAGAGATTTTATCGCCCTTTGTCACTCCTGCTTTATCTAGGTGAGCATAGGCAGAAACAAAGCCATTCTCATGTTTTATTAAAATCAAATTTCCAAAATTTTGCACCGCATTGCCAACATAAATCACTGTGCCATTGGCTACAGATTTTACTGGTGTACCTTGCGGAACTTTTATGTTTATTCCTGTGCCTTTTGAAGCTGCAAAATTGGTAATAAGTTTGCCACTAACTGGCCAGATGAATTTTTCTGGTGCAGTGCTTGCAACTGGTGCAGTGGCAACTGGCGCAGTGGCAACTGGCGCAGCGGCAACTGGTTTTATAGCTACCACTGGTTGCGCTGCTGGTGCAGGCGCAGGGGCAGATGGTTTAACTGATGCAACTACAGGTTTTTTTGCAATCGGCGTTACAGATGCAACCTGCACTTGTGCCTTTTTAGCAATTAAATCTGGGCGACCTGGAATGCCGATTTTTTGACCAACACCTAATTTATCAGCAGAAATCATTGAATTAGCAGCAACTATTGCATTCACAGACACATTATATTTACGAGCGATTGAATAAAGTGATTCACCTGATTCAACAATATGAATATAGGCATTATCTAAATTTGGCTTAACAGTTGGCGAAGCCACTGCAACGGGTGCTACTGATATTGGACTTGTGTTTAATATTGCTGTTTGTGCGGGCATGATACTCGTATTCCCTAAGTTTTGGGTTGATTTTATTGGTGCTAAAGCTGGAAGATTTGATGATGTTACTTTGTTTATTGTGTCTAACCGTGTACCAACATGGGTGGCATTTTGCGTCATAATAATGTTGCCAATGCTAGCGGGAGGTAAATATTTTGGTGAAGCTGAAGCTGTTTGCATTACATTGCCACCAGTAACGGGCAAGGCATTTGGCAATACTTGATTAAGATTAGTCTGCGCAACCGTATTGGTTGAAGCAGTAGATAAAGGGTCAATCCCAAAGTTTCCTGCTACTTGCCTATCTAACGAAACACAGCCAGAAAGGGCTGTTGCTGCTATTAATACTGAAAATAATGGGATTTTTTTATAAAATACTTTGCCAATAAACGCATGATTTTTTACTGATTTACTCATAAATACACTCAACTCAAACACTATAACTAAAATGCAACATAATTGATTAAGGTAAATACGAGTTTAAGAAGAGTAAAACTTTTTGTTAATTAACGCAGATATTCTTATATTCCCAAAATGAGTGGTAATAAACCTATCTTCAACCCGCTCAATTTTAGTAATTATTTGCTTTTCATTGGCTTTGCCTACGGGAGCTACCAAAATTCCATTTTCACTTAATTGATCCAATAAAATTTGCGGCACTTTTTCTACAGACCCACTTAGCATTATTCTATCAAATGGTTGATGTGCAGCAAGACCAAGCAATCCGTCTACACAAAAACCAATCACTGTGCCTGTACCTGTTTTTTGCCAGTTTTCTTTTGAAAGATGCGCAAGCTGTTTTTTTATCTCAACACTAAAAACCCGTTTTACTAAACGAGAAAGCACCGCCGCTGAATATCCCGAACCAGTGCCTATTTCTAACATTTTATGTTTTATATCAGGCTCTAGCGCCACAATCATTTGCGCTAAATGCACAGGCGAAAACATGCTCTGCGCAAAACCTAATGGCAGGCTTTTATCTTTATAGGCATATTGCTTATATTCATCTGGAATGAATTTTTCATGCGAGGTTTTTTCAAATGCCCTCATAATAACAGGGTCAACAATGCCATGCTGGCGGAGCGATAAAACTAAAGATGCCCGGGCGGTGTAAATATCACCAGACTCATTAATCTCGTTATTTGAATCGGTTACGTCCAACATTTATGCCTTTTTATTAAGTGAAATTTTGCCCTTTAATCTATCAATCGCAGCATAATCAGTTTGCTGAAGCAGTAACGGTGTCACTGTTATAGCATATTCATTATGCAATGCCAAAAAATCATGGCCGCTATCCATTGGTTCAGGATTTTTAGGAATAGCTACAAAAAATTTCCCCTCATTACGGCTAGGATAATGAGCAAAAGGTGAATTGTTAAACCGCTGATGCGGCACAATAACTACATCTGGAGTTTTGTTTTTTATCGCAATTGGGAAATTCACATTATAATAAACGCTCTCGCCCTGATGCTGTTTTATTATCGCCTCGACAATTTCTAGCGCATGCTCGCTGACGCTATCCCAATTAATTTCATGCCCTTTTTCATAATCAAGCGCTTGCGAAAGACCTATGCCAAGCGCACCATGTAACGCACCCTCTCGTGCGCCCGCCATTGTACCAGAGCAATGAATAATATCACCAAGATTTTGCCCATGATTAATGCCAGAAAGCACAATATCTGGTTTTTTATCTTTCATAACATGAGTGCAAGCAATCACCACACAATCAGCGGGCGTGCCGTTGATTGAATAAGTATTTTTAGCGTGAGTTTGCATTTCAAGCTCAGTGCCAAGCGTGAAACGATGCCCCGCCCCGCTTTGATTGCCGCTTGGTGCAACTGTTGTTACATCATTTGAAATTTGTGCCGCAATATTTTGCAAAAGCTTGATACCGGGAGCATCTATGCCATCATCATTTGTAATTAAAATGCGCGGGTTTTTACTCACTTGCTAGCAACAATGGTTTTTTTACCACCCATATATGGTTGCAAAACGTCTGGAATTGTAATTGAGCCATCTTCGTTTTGATAATTTTCCATCACCGCAACCAAGGTGCGACCAACCGCAAGACCTGAGCCGTTTAGCGTATGCACAAATTGCGGCTTGCCATCTTCATCACGATAACGGGCATTCATTCTGCGGGCTTGCCAATCTAATGCCAGCGAAACTGATGAAATTTCACGATAGGCGTTTTGCCCTGGAAGCCATGCTTCAATGTCATAGGTTTTTGCCATTGAATAACCCATATCACCCGAGCAAAGACTAAGCACACGATAAGGAATTTCTAAATTCTCCATCACGCTTTTGGCGCATGTAAGCATGCGCTCATGCTCGGCGCTAGATTGCTCTGGCGTGGTGATTGCTACCATTTCGACTTTGTTAAACTGGTGCTGCCGGATCATGCCACGAGTATCACGCCCTGCTGATCCTGCTTCTGACCGAAAACATGGAGTGAGTGCTGTGAAACGCAATGGCAAGTCGCTTTGCTTGAGCATGCTCTCTCGCACCATGTTGGTTAGCGGCACTTCTGAGGTTGGCAACAGCCAGCGTCCATCGGTTGTCTCAAATGCGTCCTCAGCAAATTTTGGCAACTGCCCTGTGCCAAACAATGCTTCGCTTCGCAATAATAGCGGCGGCAAAGTTTCGCTAAAACCGTTTTCTTGTGTTTGAAAATCAAGCATATATTGCCCAATCGCCCGCTCTAATCTCGCTAGCTGCCCCTTAAGCACAACAAAACGAGAGCCTGCCATTTTTGCCGCAGTTTCAAAATCCATCATGTCGAGATCTTCGCCAAGCTGATAATGTTCTTTCACCTCAAAGGCGAAATTTTTTAGTATGCCATGGCGAGAAATTTCTACGTTATCGTCTTCGCTTTCGCCATCTGGCACGTCAGCAAGCAATAGATTTGGAATTACTGCTAACGCCGCATTTAATTCCTCGGTTTGTTGGCGCTCTGCCTCTTCCCCCGCTTGCACTTTTGTCTTTAGATCAGAAACTTCAGCCATTAATGCGCTGGCTTTTTCTTCATCGCCTTGGGCTTTTGCCATACCTATTTGCTTTGAAGAAGCATTGCGCTTGCCTTGATTTTCATTTAACTCAAGCACGGTTTGGCGACGCTTATCATCAAGGGCTAGTAGTTCAGCAGATAATGGCGCAACACCTCTACGCTTTAAGCTATTATCAAACGCATTGGCGTTATTTCTTATCCATTTAATATCAAACATAGTGATTCCTATTTTATTCTTCTTGCCGCCGTTACTCGCTTTCGCTCCCGACCCCGGCACCCCCGTTATTCTTCTCTCTTGCCGCCGTTACTCGCTTCGCTCCCGACCCCGGCACCCCCGCCGTTTGTTCTTTTTTCACGGTAGCGTTCTGGCTGATTGCCATTATGGTTGCATAGCCGCTTCTTTTTTAAGACGACGGCGCTCTACAATACGCACTGAGATTATTGAAATTTCATAGAGTAAAAGGAGTGGAAGCGCTAAGCCCATTTGCGATATTGGGTCGGGCGGGGTTAAAAATGCTGCTACAAATAATATTGCAACAATTGCATATTTACGCCAAGATTTTAGCTTTTTAACATCAACAATTTCAATGCTTGCTAATAAAGTAAGCACGATGGGAAGCTGAAAACAAATGCCAAAAGCAAATACTAACGTCATTATTAGCCCCAAATATTCAGACACTCGGGGTAACATTTCAATGGTTGCGCTGCCGATGCCCGTAATTTCTTGCGATAGGAAAAAGCTGAGCGCCAAGGGCATTACGCCATAAAACATGACCGCCGCCCCGATTACAAATAATATTGGGGTGGCGATTAAATAGGGTAAGAATGCACCTCGCTCGTTTTTATATAAACCAGGAGCGACAAATTGATAAATTTGCGATGCAATGATTGGAAAAGCAGCAAACATTGCCGAAAAAAGTGCTACCGATAATTTGGTGAAGAAAAATTCTTGTGGTGCGGTATAGATTAAGCGCACACTTTCAATACCACCTGAGGCGGTGATAAATGGTGAAAGCAAGAATAGAAAAATATGATCTGCAATGAAGAAAAAACCAACAAATAACACAGCTATAGCAATGAATGAATAAATAAGGCGTTTTCTTAATTCTGCTAAATGCTCCATTAATGGAGCTTCAGAACTAGTTAATTCACTATTTTCTTTTTGCGCTTCTGCTTGCTCAACCTCAACTGCTTCTTTGGTTTTAGTTGTGGTCTTGCTCGCCAAATCGTCTAACTTAGCTCGAGTTTTTTTATCAATATTTTTTGTAGCTTTGCTTGCCTTTTTTGTAGCTTCGCTTGCCTTTTTTGCTTTGCTTGGTTTTTTTACCTTGTTTGGTTTTTTTGGTTTTTCGCTCATTTGGCAGATTTTTCTTTAGATTTTTTTGAGCTTTTTGCGGCTGGTTTTGTTTTTACTTTTTTTACTGGGGCGGGTGCTGCGACCTCATCTTCATCAACTAAGTTTTGCTCATCTATCGCTTGTTTTTTTAATTGTGCCTGCTTTTCCCGCTCAGCGATTGCCGTATCACTAGTTGCAGTGGTAACTGCTGCCGCCATAGATGCTTTTGCAGCAGCAGAAGCCGTGCTTGAGCCAGAAGAAGCGGCTTTTATTTCATCATATACATCTGTTGCATCAGGATTTTTTGGCTTAATTGCACCACTTGGTTCAACCCCGAAATCAGTGATTTTATTAAAATCTTGCTCAATTTCAGCACGAGTATCAGATAAAGGTTTGGTGATTGACGTTTTGATATCTTTTATTTCATCAAGCGCTGTGACTTTATTTAACTCACGGCGAAAATCATTACCCATGCCTCGTACTTTGCCAACTATGTTGCCAATATTTTTTAGCAACATAGGCAAATCGCGCGGCCCCACTATTATTAGTGCCGCAGCTGCAACAATCATTAATTCAGGCCAGCCAATACTAAGCATCTAAAAACTTTCTTAAAGGTCAAACTAGACCAGTAATTATTTTTTTTCTTTTTCTTTTTTAGGCTCAACATCAATTGTATTATCAACTGCATTGTCAATTTTTTGCACTTCGTCTTCGCCCTTCAAGCCTTTTTGAAAAGCTTTAATGCCATTTGCAACTTCGCCCATCATGCCAGCGATTTTTCCACGCCCAAACAAAAGCAAAACTGCAACAACGATAATTAAAATACCCCAAGGACCCGGATTCATACTTTTTCTCCAACTAAATTGTATCGGCTTAATATTAAACTCATATTGCCGAAGATTACTTATATATAACAGATATTGCTATTTCTGGTCAAAAACAAGGACATGTTCTAAATTGAGTGATAAGTTTACGTTATTTCCCACATTTATTTTAGGGTTTGATTGCAACCTGACCTGAATTGGTCGTTCAATTCCAACAACTTGTAGCTCAAAAATATCAATTCCTAAAGAAGAATTTTTTGAAATAATTCTTCCAACATTTGCGTGTTTATTGGTATTTTTGCCAATTTCTTGCATTTTTAGCGCACCAACAGGTCTTATCGCAACCACAACTTTTGCATTTTCTTTGAAATTTGGCGTTGGCACATCGCCCAAAGGAGTTTTTGCAACGCCACCATTAACCATAGTTGCAATTTCACTCAATGGCGACAAAAATCTTGCCGCTTCAAGGTCAACTGGCTTTTGATATACGTTTTTTGCACTGTCAATTTGCACCACCTGCCCCGCCCGCAACATAATGATTCTATCGCCCATAATCATTGCCTCTTCTGGATCATGGGTAACAATTATAGTTGTGGCATTGGTTTCTCGCAATACTGCTAGCGTCTCAGTGCGCACATTTTCTCGCAAACGTGAATCAAGCGAGGAGAATGGCTCATCTAACATTAAAATTCCAGGGCGTGGCGCAATGGTTCTTGCCAGAGCCAAACGCTGTTGCTGACCACCTGAGAGCATATGTGGATAATCTTTTTCACGACCAATTAAACCAACACGAGAAAGCACCGCTTTAGCTTGTTGTAAAGCCTCCTTTTTGCTTAATGCTGATAATCCAAACAATATATTTTCTAACACGCTTAAATGCGGAAAGAGCGCAAAGTCTTGAAACATCAATCCAACCCCACGTTGGTTTGGTGGAGTGTGTTTTTTTGCGCTTGAAACTATTACATTATTAATTTTAACAGTGCCGCTGTTGATTGTTTGAATACCCGCAACAACCCGCAAAATAGTTGATTTGCCTGAGCCAGATTCGCCAAGCAAACAGGTAATTTCGCCCGGAATAAGCATAAGATTGAGTTGGTTTAATATATTCTTGCCACCAAGCCTCACAATAACATTTTCAAAACTAATAGCGGAGGCAAAACTAACGCCTGCGGTACCACGCAATCCCCAATCTGTTGAATTAGATTTGCCATTTTTTGCTAAAGTGGCACTCATTATTGCTCTTCTTCCAATTCATTTTGCAAATCTTCTTCATCAAGCGGATCTTCATCTATCCCCAATGGCCCATCAAAAGGCATAGGAATTTGCATGTTATTGGGCAGTTTTGACGACAATAAACCTGCGCCTTTCAACTCTTCTAATCCGGGTAAATCGCTTAAACTCTCTAAAGAGAAATGATCTAAAAATTCCTCGGTCGTGCCATAGGTTATTGGTCTACCCGGAGTTCTGCGGCGACCACGCATTTTAACCCAACCAGCCTCCATTAAAATATCAAGCGTGCCTGACCCTGTCGCTACCCCACGCACTTCTTCAATTTCGGCACGAGTAACTGGTTGATGATAGGCAATGATTGAGAGGGTTTCTAATGAAGGTCTGGTAAGAGGCTTTTTTTGCTCTTCCTCACGCCGCAATAAATATGACAAATCATCAGCAGTGCGAAAAGCAAACTTATCTCCCCGCTTAACAAGATTTATCCCCCTGCCTGAATATAAAGACGTTAGCTTGTCTAATAATTTTTCAATATCGGCATTATCGCTTAAAAATTGAGTAATATCAGCAGGCAAAACTGGCTCACTTGAAGCAAATAATAGGGCTTCAATAATGCGTAAATTACGAGATTCTAACTCTAATTTATCTTCACTCATTACCAGTCTTAACTTTCACTCTTTTTATAGCGTATCAGCAATTTGCCAAAAGCTACACTTTGACGTAGCTCTACACTGCCTTGGCGCACTAATTCAAGACTTGAAGCAAAACTAGAGGCTAAAATGCTGGCTCTTTCATCAATATTCCCTAAATAATCAGCCAAATATTCATCAATTGCTACCCATTCAACATTTTCACCAATTAGTTGCTGTAATATTTTATGAGCTTGTTTTAGCGACATAACTTTTCGCTGTTTCACCTCATAATCAACCACAATTCCTCTTTGACGTTGTAGCGAATAGCTTTTGAGTAAATCATATAGGCTTGCTTGCCACACCGAAGAATTTTTAATCTTGATTGCTTGGGGATTTCCCCTAGCAAAAATCTGCCTGCCAAGCCGATTGCGATTAATTAATTGCTCACCCGCATTGCGCATTGCCTCAAGCCGCTTTAAGCGAAACTGCAGCATTGCCGCCATCATCTCACCACTTGGCTCTTCATCATTCTCAATTTGCGGCACCATTAGGCGACTTTTGAGATAGGCAAGCCATGCCGCAACTACCAAATAATCAGCGGCGATATCTATGCGTTTTTTGCGAATAGTTTCAATGAAGTCTAAATATTGCTCGGCCAAAGCAAGCACTGAGATATTGGCTAAATCAACTTTTTGGCGACGAGCAAGCTCTAGCAATAAATCGAGTGGCCCTTCATAGCCATCAACATCAACATACATGACATCGCTGTTGTTGGTTTTTGGTTTTTCAGCCAACCAGTCTTTTGTTTTTTGCCAGTCTGTTGTGCTTTGGGACATTTTTATCTTATGAGCTTAATTGAATTAAAACACAATCACCCCTGAAGGCAAAACAATCAAGCCCCTTGCAAGAGGCTTGGTCTTTATCCCCACCTAAGACTTAATTGGTGCGAACAAAACAATCGCCACCAGCTTGCTTGATATTTGCGCAAATTTGATTAGCATTGGCTAATGAACTTGCAGGAAGGCGCACACGATAGAATATACCTTTATCAGCAAGATTAGCACGTTGAATTTCAAGCCTTGCTTCACCTAATAAATTATTATATTTAGCACCTAATATCACCATTGACTGACGAGCGGTTGCCTCTTCTCTTTGCGAAGAAAGTTGGACATATGCTGGTGCAGTTGTTGTTGAAAGAACAGGTGCTGCTGGAGCAACAACTGGGGCAGCAGGAGCTACTGCTTGGATAGCATTATTTGCAATCAAGTTTACCGCCTGTGAATTTGATGCGGCAGAAGTGTTAACTACTGGTGCAACAAAATTATTTGGGCGAACGAGTGGAGTGGGCGCAATAATATTTGCAGGCGTAATATTTTCAGTAGCGATTTCAGGAGTTGCAACCGCCTCAGTAACGGCAACTGAAATTGGAGTTGCTGTAGCTGTAGCGGGAACTTCTATTGTGCTGTCAGCTGGCAATTGCGGTACATTTGGGCGCTCAACTGGGAGAATTTCATTGCCCGCCCTTGCGCTATCACCATTAACAATAGTGCCGTCAGGTCTCACCGTAACAGTGCGAACTCGGCGGTTTGCAAGCCCTGATTCATCAGAATTAACAGTTGAAATTATCCTAGTAACCTCAGCCCCAGCATTCCCTGCTTGTGCATTTGTTGCGCTTTCATCACGTGACACTAATGTTTCAGTATTACCTGGTTGAGTTTCACCAGAAATTTCATTAAAAACTACCGAATTAGAAGCTTGGGAGTTAGCATCATTTGTTGCAGGTGGGTCTATCTTTTGCGCAGAAGTATCTGCACTAAGAGTAGGTGCTGTGCCATTTGAATTGTCAGTTTTATTACCAAAAACCCAAAACAAAGCAAAGGCAATTGATAGCAACGCAGCTCCAGCAATTGCAGGACCCAAAACGCCTGCCATGAATGAGGTTTTCTTTGCCTGCTTTAACTGCGTAGTCTCTGCTTCATTTATTTCTTCAATATTTTCACTATTTGCTTCAGCACTAGCAGCTAAAATTGCATTTTCGGCTGCACTTGCAGCAATATCTACACTATCTTGAGAGCTATCAAAACTAGGCTCAATATTAGCATGGTTTTGAGAAGTTATATTTCCTGCACTAATAGCCTCGCCAATAAGATTTTCAATGTCTATTATTGGATCATCAGCTGGTTGAGCATTTTTTCCTGCTAAATCTGGCATTTCTATTTCTGCTAGACTAAAATCTTCTACTTGCTCAGTAATTTCAATTGGTGCAACTATTTCTTCAATTTCTGTAGTATTTGTAGTTTTAGCAACTTCTACTTGCTCAAATATCGTATCTTGGGTTTGCTCTATTATGTTTTCATCTATTGATGGTGTTTTAGTTTGCACATCGCTTGAGCCAATTCCAAAAACTGGCGGAATAGAAAAAACATCATCTGCGGGTGATTGCAAATCTTCATCAAGTTCATCTATTTTTTCTGACGTAGCTTCAAGTTGAACTGCGGCTTCTTCGCCTTCCTTAAGCTGTGCAGAAATAAGGTCTGCTATTGGGTCTGCGCTCTGTGTAATATTTAACTCAACATCTGTTAACGAGCTAATATCTGCCTCAGCTACCTGACCTGCCTCAGCTACCAAAGTGCTAGCTTCAATAACTTCAGGTTGCGCATTATTATCTTCAAATAATGAATTTGAAATATTAATGTCTTTTTCAGACTCTGAAATAATATCATCATTAGTAATAGCAATATCATGAAGACTTTCATCTTCGGTAATTTCATCATTTTGAGCAGATTCAACTTGCGCTGCTTGCTCTGCTTGTGCATCCTTTGCCATTAATTTGGCAAGTTGCTCAATTAGATCATCTGAATCATTTGTTTGAGATGAATTATCAGACATATTAAAATTACCCATATATTTTACACCTTTTAAGAGATAAATCTTATGAACAATGATTTTTCACATCATTGTGCCATAATTATGAAAGCTCTTTTGGCGCACTTACCCCTAAAATTGTCAAACCGCTTTTTAGCACCTGACGCACTGCTTCGACCATTGCCAGTCGAGTTAATGTTACATTCAAACTATCTTGATTAACAAATCGTAAACTTGGGTTTTCTTTCCCCTTAGTCCAAAACTTGTGGAAACCTGCCGCAAGATCATGAATATAAAAGGCAATTCGGTGTGGCTCATGCGATTTTGCTGCTGCTTCAATAATTCTTGGCCATTGAGAAAGCAAACGAATCAGCTCTAATTCCTCTTTAGAATCAGCTAAAGAATAATCTGCACCCATTAGCGCATCATGACTAAAATCTAAATTTGGAACGTCACGTTTTGCTGTTCTAAAGATTGAGCAAGCTCTGGCGAATGCATATTGCACATAAAAAACTGGGTTGTCTTTTGTCTGCTCTTTTACCTTTGCAAAATCAAAATCGAGCGAGGCATCATTGCGGCGATATAACAGCATAAAGCGCACTGCGTCTGAGCCAACTTCATCAACTACCTCTGCCAATGTCACCAATTCGCCTGAGCGTTTTGACATTTTTACTGGTTTGCCATCTCTTAATAATCTCACCAATTGGCAAATTCTTACATCAACCGACGCTTCGCCCTTTGATACTGCTTTTAATGCCGCTTGCAGACGCTTAATATAACCCGAATGATCTGCGCCAAGCACTACGATTTGATGATTATAACCACGCTTGAATTTATCTCTATGATAGGCAATATCAGAGGCGAAATATGTATATGAGCCATCTGATTTTATTAGCGCCCTATCAGTATCATCGCCAAAATCAGAAGCACGGAAAAGCGTTTGCTCTCTATCCTCCCAATCCTCTGGCGTTTTGCCTTTTGGTGGCGCAAGTTTGCCCTGATAAACTAAACCCTCGTCTTTTAACCATGCAAGAGTTTTAGCTATTTCGCCATTCTCCCCATGTAGAGTTTTTTCTGAGAAGAAAACTTCATGTTTAATGCCCAGTTTTGCTAAATCTGCCTTAATCAAATTTAACATTGCAGCAAGCACTCGCAACTTGATTATCTCAAGCCATTCGCTTTGATCTTTTTCAAGCAAGGATTTGCCAAACTCCTTCACCAAATCTTTTGCCACAGGAATAAGATAATCACCTGGATAAAGACCCACAGGGATTTCGCCAATATCTTCGCCCAATGCCTCTTTATAGCGCAAAAATACCGATTGCGCCAAAATATCTACCTGCCCACCTGCATCGTTTACATAATATTCACGAGTTACATCATAATCGCAAAACTCCATTAATGAAGCCAAAGCATCGCCATATACTGCGCCCCGAGTATGCCCAACATGCATTGGCCCTGTTGGGTTTGCCGATACATATTCGATATTTACTTTTTCGCCTTTGCCAATTTTTGAGCGTCCGAAATCTCCATCTAATTCAACCACAGATTTCAACGCCGTTTGCCAAATTGCAGGAGTGAGAGTGAAGTTCAAAAATCCGGGGCCTGCTATGTCTGTTGAAACCACGTCTTTATCAGCCTCAAAATGGTCTTGCAAAATTGCGGCTACTTCGCGAGGGTTTTTACCTAAGGGTTTTGCAACAACCATTGCAGCATTGCTTGATAAATCGCCATGTGCGGCATCTCGTGGAGGCTCGACCACCACACGGGGCAATAGTGCTTCTAGCTTTTCTTCATTGGGAAAAGACTGTTTTAGTGCATCGGCAACACGAGCAGAAAAAATTGCAAAAATATCCATAAAAAATTCCGTTTATCTCAAAATACGTATTTATCACTTGCGGTTAAACGAATTGCTCGCTTGCGTCAAATTTTTGATTATAAATATCGAGCG
>Ga0256834_1001125_pt1 | contig 18634 bp, 18 predicted proteins | sample 4281140metaG_FD_190536 | JGI IMG/M metagenome (GOLD analysis project Ga0256834, IMG submission 190536) | Hydrothermal vent microbial communities from East Pacific Rise, Pacific Ocean - 4281-140 | ecosystem: Environmental > Aquatic > Marine > Hydrothermal vents | place: Pacific Ocean: East...
CTTGGTCCTTGGTTTATTCGGGACCCGGGTGACTGGTTCTGCCCGTGGGTTTTTGACAAGTATATGACAAATTCAAAGTGATACAGAAACCGAGTGAAACTTTGTGACAAAACCGGGCGAACTGCGGCTTGATTTGTGGGTATTCACAGCTTTTTCAAGAACTACTGCGCGAGCTGTCCCCCACAAGCCGCCCATCTTCAAGCATGATAATCCGATCTGCCAGATCTAGAACACGGTTGTCGTGGATGACCATCACCGTTGTTGTGTCACGTGCAGCGACCAGACGCTTGAGCATTTTCACCACCGCCATCCCGCTTTCCTTGTCCAAGGCAGCAGCGGGTTCATCGGCAAAAATAACACCGGGATTGCCAACAAGGGCACGAGCGACGGCAACCCGTTGTTTTTGACCACCAGATAGATTTGACGGCAAATAATTCGTGCGATCCGCCAAGCTAAACAAACCCAATACATGTGCTCCCGCATTGTCATATGCGTCAGCTTCCCCGACTCCGTGCACATCAAGCCCCAGATCAGGACCTCCAAGGCAGCAATGGATTTTCACTCCGAATAATTTGAACTGCGGTTCTGGATTGCCAGCGGTTTAAATCTGCAATCGCCATTCCCGATGGGCAATAAATCCTCTGACCGGGAATATTCGATAAATGGACGCCCCACCGTGGGATAAAAGCGGGGCGTCCTAGGGCTGCGGATCCGTGAGTGGGACCAATCGTTTAGTTCCGCCGCCTTAACTTCCGAAAATCCCGGCGGTCAAGCACGAAATCTCCATTGGAATCCATCGCCTTCATCATGCGCACCGCGCCCTGACGAAATTCACTACGTTCAATGAGACCATTCTGGTTTTGGTCAGCGGTGGTAAAATTTTCGCTCGCAGGGCCGCGGCCCATAAAGCTTGTGTTTTGAAGGGTTGCAAGCTCGGTCCGGTCCAAAACACCATCACCGTTGGCATCATTTTTCGCGAACATTTCATCACGCATCTGCTTTAGTTCTGCGAGGTCAACCTTCCCATCGCCATTGATATCCATGTCGTTGCGACGTCCGAAAGCATCCGCAGCAGAGGTTAATGTGATTGAAAGTGCAAGACCGATAGAAGCCGCTGCTGTAATCATTTGTCGGTGTTTCATCTTAGGGCTTTCTTTGTTGCTGTAACGGATCATACGGATCACCTGCTTCTTTCCGCCGATAAAAATGAAATTTAGTTGCCTAGTTTCTGAAAATCATTCCGCCCGATGTGCCCGTCGCCATTTACGTCAAGCACGGCAAATATCCGATCTGACCCCGATTGATATTCCACAAGCGTGAGCTTCCCGTCATGGTTTTCATCGGCAATGGAGAAATCTTCACGCAGCAGTGTTTGCTGGCCTTCAACATAGAAGCGTTTACGTTTTGGTATTTGGTCCTGCATGTGCTGGTATTCTGTCTGGTCGATCCAGCCATCCGAATTTTGGTCGTGTGTTGAAAAGCTAGCGGTGCGCGCGGCAATTATCTCGCCAAGTGACGTCTGACCATCTGCATTGGTATCCAGAGTTTTAAAGGCTTCAAAAATACGCCCGCCTTGCACTTCTTTCACACCAAAGCCAACCACAGCCCCACATCCAGAGAGTGTAAGGATTAGAGTAAAGTAGGCTAGAAATTTCATAGTGACCTCATCAATGTTGCATATCCAATTATACGACACAGCCAATAAGTTCCGTCGGTTTCCTTTTCGAATAAACCCGTTTTAGATAATCCCTCCAAAACCTTGCCGATGTGCGCGATGTTATTTAATCGCTTGGCTCCTCTCTCAAATCATCGCGAGAGAGCGCTTTTGCCAATGAAACGGCCATCAACACCATCACAAACGTAAATGGCAATGCGCCGATGATCGTCCCGTGAATAATATTGGAGGAAAGGCGATGATCCCCCTACCCTGAACAGGACAGAAAGCTCTAGGATCACACATTGGCCAGAACACCCCGCCGCATCCGACACGTGCATACCGATTATCGGTTCGACAGTGCGGTTGAAAGGAGGTCAAAGACGAGACGTATTCGACGGTTTGAATGCAGCTCGTGATGGGTGGTCAGCCAGACCGGGATGGGGATTGGCTCGAAGCTCGGTATGACGTGAATAAGCCCAGGCTCTTTCTCTGCCATCTCCTTTGACATTAACCCAATGCCGAGACCTTCACGAACAAGGGCAAGGATCACCGATCCACTGGCCGAGACTAATTTGAAGTTTCGCCGCGTCACGGGTACGCCGCGTTCATGCAGGATCGGCAACAAACGGTCGGGATGCTCAAAGCCAATAAAATCTAGATGCTTCAGGTCCGAGAGCTTCTTGGGGTTGCCGGATTGCGCAAGAAATTCAGCCGTCGCAAAAAGGTTGGCCGAAGTTTCGTTCACCAGCTTTGCAATCAACTCGGGCTGTTCGGGGCGCGCGTGTCGAATTGCAATATCCGCCTCTCGCCGCAAAAGGTTTTGCACTTCGTTGGAGGCAATGATCTCTACCTCGATTTGCGGCGCGATATCACGAAGCTGTTTCATGACAGGCGGCAAAACATAGGTAGCCATGAAATTTGTCGCAGTAATACTGACGCGCCCCTTGATAGTCTGCGATCGACCCGACGCCGCGAGTGAGATACCTGCCGCAGCGTCTCGCATCGCACGGAACTGATCTAGCAATTCCAAGGCAGCCTCAGTTGGGATTACTGAGCGTCCAACGCGTTGGAACAAGATCACATCCAGTTCTTGTTCCAGTTGGGCCACTTGCCGGCTAAGCGTCGGCTGTGTTTGACCAAGTGCCCGCGCCGCAGCAGAGAGAGACCCCTCTTCTACAGTGGCGAGAAAGGCCCGCGCTTGGTTCCAATCGAAGGCAACAGATTTCCACTTCATCTATTTTCGTATATATGACAGCCATTTTTTCGCAATTTAAAAGTGTTTTGCGTATGGGTAGAAAAACCTAGCAAAGTAGAAATTGAGGGTCCTCCATGTCGAAACCCGAATCCATCTTAAACTGGCTGCTAACCGATCGAAACAGCAGGACCACCTTTCAACTTCGTAGACTGAACAAACCGAAATCGACTAAAGGAACGCACATGAAACCTTCTCCGAGATTTTGGAACTGGATAGCAAGGTGGTATGCTCGACAGCCCATCGCCGATGAAAAATCGTATCGCCACAAGTTGGAATTAACTCAAAACCTTTTAGGTTCTGAAATGAAAGTCCTTGAATTTGGCTGCGGCACGGGATCAACCACACTGGCACATGCCCCGTATGTCGCACATATTGATGCGATTGATTTCTCGGAGAAAATGATTGAAATCGCCAAAGAGAACGCAAAGGCGCAGAATATCGAGAATGTAACCTTCCGAAGGTCTACGATTGAGGGCTGGCAGGTCAAGAACCACAATTATGACGCGATCCTCGGGCTCAGCATCCTACATCTTCTAGAGGATAAAGAAGCTGTCTTAAGCAAAGTTCACCGGCTTTTGAAACCGAGTGGAATATTCGTCAGCAGCACAGTTTGTCTGGCCGGGACGGGAGGGATCATGAAATGGATTCTACCAGTGGGAAACGCTCTTGGCATCCTTCCGTTGGTTCAAGTTTTTAGCGCCAATGACTTGGTCGAAAGCATGAAAAATACCGGATTTTCTGTTGAGAAAAACTGGCGGCCCGGGCCTGACAAGGCCGTATTTATCATTGCTAAACCAACAGCACCCTAGCAGCCGCGTGTTTTGGTTGAGGCAGGTCACAAGCTATAAACTGGAGCATTGAACATGGAGTATAAAACATGACCGGTAGCGAAAAACGTATTCAGAAATTCACTTTGATAATTCTGGCCTATCCCATCGCGCTGATTTTGATCAGCTTGGGCCTGAATGCTTTTGTATTTGGGGTTGCCCCGCCCATCGCAGCACTTCCGCCGATTCAGGTCGTTTATGCGTTGGTGATTTCAGGCGCACTGCTGGTTCTGAATCACACTTGGCTGATGACCGCAACAGAGCTGATACGCCTGAACCACAATATGTATGCCTCGCATGAAGAATGGGCGCAGAATAATGCCAAAAAAGAAGACGTTTCGGAGCAAGGCTGGGTCGAGCTTGATCGTCACCATAACGCGCATCGCAACACAACAGAAAATACGGTTTACTTCGTTTTCCTGGCCTTCATTGTCAGCATGGTTTCGCCGGCAATCCTTACAGCCCAAATCTGGATCATCAGTTTCGCAATTGCTCGTTTGGGCTACACATTCAGCGCCTTACATGGCAAAAGTGACCTAAGAGGATTTTTCATGAGCCTCAGTCTTCTCGCCATCTACGGGCTCACAAGCTATCTGGCGCTAAGTTTATTTGCATAGGCGACTTGGTGTTTTCTCTTTGCCCAATCGTGGAAATGCCGACGTGAGCAGCCGTTTCTGGACGGCAAGAGACCGCCTGACGGTTGCAGTCAGGAACGCTGGGTGGTTTTGACCAATGGGCTGCAAGTTTATGGGACATAACCACTTTTGTATTTTGCTGCACTAACTCTGCGACGCGGCATTCCGGGCGCTCTGGCTTTGCCGGTTTATCGTCTTGCCCGCGTCGATACCGACCACATTCTGCCCGCGTTTCGTGCTTGCTGATTTTTGGATACGGTTCCAGAGTTTTCCCAAATGAACATTGGTGTTTTCGCTGTCTTTATAGAGCCTTATTTCAAGTTGGGCCTCAAATTCAGGCCCTCCCGCGATCTCGATATCTCCGGTTTCCAACTCGTTTTTACACAATTCCAACGGTAGCCATCCCATGCCAAATGCCTGCTGGATCATTGCTTTGACACCAAGGGCCTGTCCGTTTCGACTAACCACAAGAACCGATGGTGGCTTGCGCTGCTTGGTCATGATGTCCTCAACAACCGTGCCAAGGGTGGAAATTGCGCCATATCCCAGCACCGGAATAGGTTTGCCTTTGACCCCGGGCAGGCGATGCGCATTTGGGCTGCTTTTTACGACGGGCACCAGACGGTCATGGGCAAGGGTGATGTAATCGCATTTCGCCACCGCCAGTGGTGCCAGAAAATCCATCGCCGGATGCCAATAGGTCAATATCACATCGCAATATCGTTGCTGAAGGGCGCTTACAAATTGATCCGCCGCCCATGTGGTGGAATTTAGATCAATATCCAATCCTCCCTTTTCGACCAATGGCCGAATGTGGGTTTCATAGTGGGTTAGATAAAGCGACTGTGTGGTTGCAAACCGGATAACATCCCCGGCTGCGGCATCTACAATCTGGCAACGCTCGACTGTTTCGGCATAGGTCCGAATGATTATACCCGCTTGCATTAAAAACACCTCACCCGCCGAAGTAAGCGAGAGCGGCAGGGTTTGGCGATTGATCAGTTCAACCCCGACCTCGGCTTCCAGCATCCGAATACGGCGGCTAAAGGCGGGCTGGCTGACATTACATTCCTCCGCCGCGCGCGAAAAATTTTTCAGCGCGGCCAATGTTTCAAAGTTTTTCAACCAGCGGATTTCCACTATATTTCTCCGTTATTCAATGCGGCCCTCCTCGACTGCATGACAGGCCACAATGGCCCCATCGGGCTTTTGCAGCGGAGCGGGTTGTTCGGCAACACAGCGGGCATTGGCATGCACACAGCGGCTTTCAAACGGACAACCCGGCGGCAAATTGATAGGCGTCGGGATTTCACCTCTCAACCTGATATGGCTTGGCTTTTCGTCATTTAGTTGCGGCACAGCACTAAGCAACGCCTGAGTATAGGGGTGTTTAGGGTTTTCAAACAAGGTTTTCGTGTCGGCCAGTTCGCACAGGCTTCCTAGATAAAACACCGCGACGCGCGTGCCAAAATGTTGCACCACCGACAAATCGTGGGTGATGAAAAGATAGGTCAACCCGCGCTGTTCCTTGGCTTCCAGCATCAGATTAAGAACCTGCGCCTGAATGGACACATCCAATGCGCTGATCGGTTCATCCGCGATTATAAATTCCGGATCCATCGTTAGGGCACGCGCGATGGCGATACGCTGTCGTTGGCCACCGGAAAATTCATGCGGGTATCGTTTGGCCCAACTCGGGTCCACACCAACCGATTGCATCACCTCGGCCATTTTATCATAGATTTCCGCACGCGACATTTTCGGATTATGCACATGAAGCGGTTCATAGAGCGCTTGTTCAATGCTCATCCGCGCGTTTAGCGAGGCATAGGGATTTTGAAAAATCATCTGCATCTTACGGCGATAGGGCAGCATCTCGCGTTGACTAAGTTGATCAATCCGCGCGCCATCATAGAAAATTTTTCCCGCACTGGGTTTCAACAACCCGACAACAAGCCGCGCCAAGGTGGATTTTCCACAGCCCGATTCACCGACCACGCAGAGAACTTCGCCCTTGCGCACCTTCAGGTTAACGTTATTGACCGCATGCACTTCGCGTTTTTCACGCACAATTTTGCCATGGCGGAATTTGACAGTCTCGAGAAAACCTTCATCAAGAGCAAAGCGTTTTTCAAGATTTTCAACCTCGATAAGGTCAGTGGCGATGCGGTCAGTCATCGGGTTGCTCCGCGGTTTTATTGATCTGATGCAGGCGCGCGACCTCGTGACAGGCCACTTTCACATCCCCAAAATTTATGAATTCCGGCATGGTTTTCTTGCAAGTTTCCGTAGCAAAGTCACAGCGCGGATGAAAAGCACAGCCCGTTGGGAGCGCCCCCAACCCCGGCATGTTTCCAGGAATTTGTTTGAGTTTATGACCCGGCAATGTTTGCTGGGGAAGCGCATTGATCAACCCTTGTGTATAGGGATGCTGCGGGTCGTTGACGATTTCCCGGGTGCGCCCGGATTCGATGATCTTTCCGGCATACATAACCAAAGTCCGTTCGGTCATTTGCGAAACCACCCCCAGATCGTGGGTGATCAGGATCAGGCTCACTTTGTTGTTCTGGCACAGCTCTAACAGCAATTCCATGATATCGGCCTGAATGGTCACATCAAGCGCGGTTGTCGGCTCGTCCGCGATAATCAATTGCGGATCAAGCAGCAGCGCGATGGCAATAATGATCCGCTGCCGCATTCCACCCGAAAGTTCATGGGGATATTGCGATAAACGTTCCTCCGGGGCGGGGATGTATACTTCGCGCAGTTTTACGATGGCGATTTGCGCGGCATCGGCACGCGATATTTTGCGGTGCGCCTGCAAGGTTTCAATCATCTGCTCACCAATGGTCAGCACCGGATTCAACGTTACCATCGGATCTTGAAAAATCATCGCAATCCGGTCACCGCGGATCAGACGCATTTCTTCATTGCTGAGTGCGGCCATATCCTTGCCGTCAAACATGATTTTGCCGCCAGCGATAAATCCGGGCTTGCTCAGCAGGTTCAAAATAGCAAACCCTGTGATGGATTTGCCAGCCCCGGATTCACCAACAATCCCGAGACGTTCCCCCCGCGCCAGCTCAAAGCTGATGTTGTCGAGCGCAGTCAGGGTTTGGTGGCGCATGGCAAATTTCACCACCAGATCACGGACAGATAAAAGTGACATGATCTAACCTTTATATAGTTTGGGGTTAAGCACGTCGCGCAGCCAATCACCCAACAGGTTGATAACCAGAACCAGCAGCACCAGAAAGAAACCCGGAATTGCGGTGATCCACCAGCTGCCGGAAAATATATACGCCTGCCCGCTGGCAATCAGCGACCCAAGAGAGGGTTGCGAAACCGGCATGCCCAGCCCGAGGAACGACAAAGACGCCTCAGAGATAATCGCATTGGCAACCTGCACAGTCGAAATCACAAATATTGGCGACACCGAATTGGGCAGGATATGACGCAGCATAATCCGCATCGGCCCAAAGCCGAGAACCTTCGCCGCATCCACATATTCCTTTTTCTTTTCGGCAAGCACGGTGGCACGCACGGTCCGCGCATATTGTGGCCATTCGGCAATGCCAATCACCAGAACCAACATGAAAAGCGCATATTCATTAAAGCTCTGCGAGCCAAAAATTGCCTTGGCCACCGCCAGCACAATGATCGCCACCATCAAGGTCGAAAACGACAATTGAATATCGGCTATGCGCATCAGAATACTATCGGTGCGCCCGCCGATATACCCGGCAATCAACCCGATCGAAATCCCGAGAACGGCCTGCAATGCCACAGCGCAAATGCCGATAATCAGAGATATTCGGGTGCCGTAGAGCATCGCACTCAACAAATCGCGGCCCTGATCATCGGTGCCAAGCACAAATTGCGGATCGGACCCGTCCTGCCAACTTGGCGGGAGTTCCGAATTCATGATGTTGATTTGCAACGGATCATAGGGGTCAAACGGGGCAATCAGCGGGGCAAATACCGTGCTGAGAACAAACACCGCAAAGATGACAAGGCTGACCATCGCAACCTTGTTATGAAAGAAATCATAAACCAGATTGGAGCGTTTGAAGCGGGTCCAGCGGGACAGATCGGAAGTGCCGCTCATGCGCCCATCCTCGCCAATTTGACGGTTGGGTTAACCAGACCATAGAGCAGATCAACCAATGTATTGGTGACCACAAAAATAAACCCGACAATGATCAGATAGGCCACAATCAAAGGGGTATCGACGCGATTGACCGCCTCAAGAAACATGAACCCCATGCCCGGCCATTGAAACACCGTTTCTGTCAGGATGGTATAGGCGACCATCGTGCCGATCTGCACACCACCCACGGTAATAACCGGCAACATGGTGTTCTTCAGAGCATGTAAAAACCAGATGCGTTTGGCCTTGAGACCTTTGGCCCAAGCATAACGCACATAATCGGACTGCAAGGTTTCCATCATTTCCGAACGGATCAACCTGATGAACAACGGCAACATGATGCTCGCCAATGCCATTGACGGCATGAGAATATGTTTGATCCCGTCCCAGGTTGCAAAATTGGTTTTCCAATAGCCGAATACTTCAACGATTTCACCGCGCCCATATGAGGGCAACATTCGCAATTCGACAGCAAACACATAAATCATCAAAATCGCCGTTAGAAAGACGGGAATCGAAATCCCTACGATGCTTAGGCCCATTATGGCCTTGCTGAGCAACGCATTGGGTTTGATCGCCGTATAAACCCCAAGAGGAATCGACAGGCCGATAATGATGAAGGATGCCCCCAACACCAACTCAAGCGTGGCGGGCAGTTTTTTCAGGATCACCGTCAAGGCGGGTTCCTTGAAAAAATACGATGTGCCGAGATCGCCGGTAATCGCTTTTTTGGCAAAGCGGGTATATTGCACGAAAAAGCTGTCGTTCAGCCCCATCTCTTCGCGCAGTTCATTGCGGACTTCTTCAGAAACCGACTGGCCGACCAACTCCCGAAGGGGGTCACCGAGTTTGTCTTGAATGGCAAAGCTAATGATCGAGATGACGAACATCACCGCCGCGGCCTGGATTATTCTTTTGACAAGATATGCAAACATTGCGCGCACTTTAGTTGGGGTGTGGAAATGATCTTATGCAGGTTTTGGTGGAAATTGGCGAGTGTCTCGGACGAATTTCCGTAAAACCGGCGGCAAGCATGTGCCCGCCGCCGGCTTTTGGGTTTTTTAGTCGACGACCAAGTCGCCAAAATATGGGAAGTTCAGAGCGTTTACAATGGCTTCGGCGTGAACACCATTACGCGCACCCCAAGACAGGTTTTGCCAATGCAGCGGGATAAAAGCGGCCTCTTTGTAAAGGATGCCTTCCAGTTGCCGTAGCAAAACCCCACGTTCATCTGCATCAACCGTAGCGTTGGCTTTTGCCATCAAAGCATCGGCTTCAGGGTTACAATAGTTGCCCGAATTATACTGACCATTGCCGGTTTCTTCATCAAAACAATGCGTCAGAAACTGGTGAAAATTGGCGGAATCTTCGGTATCCGAATGCCAACCGATCATCATCAAATCCGCTGAACGTTCGTCATATGCGGGCCAGTATTGGGCCTTTGGCATGGTTTTCAAATCAACCGTAATTTTGATTTGTGCCAGCATACCGGCAACGGCCTGTGCGATTTTTTCATCGTTCACATAGCGATTGTTGGGGGCCATCATGGTTAGGCTAAACCCATCGGCATAGCCAGCTTCGGCCATCAATTCACGCGCGCGATCAACGTCAAAACGCGGAGTGAGCGCCGCATCATACCCAAGGTAACCCGCAGGGCTTGCTTGTCCGGCTGTGGTGCCAAAACCCTTCATGATACGGTCAACGATTGCAGCATTATTAACCGCATAGTCGATCGCCAAGCGCACTTTGGCGTTTTTCAATGCTTCGTTACGTTCCTGATTCACCTGAAAGGTAATGATCCGTGTGCCCGGCATAGTGATAAGATTAACCGAATCATCGCCATTCAAACGGGCGTGATCATTCGGCGGAACCGGCGCAATAAAATCAACGTCACCGGCAAGCAAGGCCGCGACACGCGTTGGATCTTCTTTGATCGGGGTCAACACGATGGTGTCAACATTGCCCGGGCTATTGGTGTCCCAATAATCAGCAAAACGTTCAAACACCATGCGAACGCCCTGTTCGCGCTCGGTCACGATGAATGGACCTGTGCCCGAAATATTGCGCGAGGCAAAGCTATCACCGTGTTTCACCACGGCGCTCTTGTCATTGCCGTTTTCATCAGTGCCCGTATAGAACGCCATGTCCATCGGGAAGATATAGGTCGCAGTGTGCAGAACCAGCGGATAAACCCCGTCAGTGTTCAGGTCGATCGTATAATCATCAACCACATCCAGCGACGTGAAGTTGGCGAAAATTCCTTTGAAATCCTCGCTATTTTTCAAACGGTTGAACGTCCATTGCACATCGGCAGCGGTCATTTCATTTCCCGAATGGAATTTTACACCTTTGCGCAAGTTAAAGCGCATGGTGTCTTCGTCAATTTGTTCCCAGCTTGTCGCAAGGCGGGCCTCAAAGCCAAGATCCTGCGTCCAGCGCAACAGTGGGTCAAAAGTCATATGTGACAATTGCAGTGTGCCACCTGATAGCTGCTCATGCGGGTCCAACGATACTGGATCCGCGTCATAGGCAATTTTAATGGATTCCGCATGCGCACCCACTGTCATTGCGACAGTCAAGGCACCAGCCGAAACCAGTTTTCCAAACATTTTCATGGTTTTCTCCCGGTTATAACTAATTGTAATTCGTAGATACTAAATCTTAAAACTGCCAATGCTTATTGGTTATGGCTTATGCGCAATGCTGATACGCCAACGGTTTTACCACTTGGTCGGGGCATAGAGTTAAAGACCCTCTCCGGGCACATCCCGAAGATTTCTGATGCTATTTGCAATTCAGGTCAGGCAATAAAGCCGCGCCGTTTCCTATAACCTTACGTTGCGGGAGCCGTGCAAACCACCAAAATCCGCGCGTCGTTATCCCCGTCCGACGCATAGAGATGCCCCAGAGCACTATCAAAATAAATGCTGTCGCCCTGATGTAGGGTAACCGCATCACGACCTTGCATATGCAAGGTTACCGCCCCTTCCATTACGATCAGGAACTCCTGTCCTGGGTGGCGCACAAAATCCTCAAAATCAACAAGTTCACGGGCCTTTAGGGTGCCCATCATCGGGCTCATTGATTTGTTCCACATTTCAGGGAACAGCATTTCATAAACGTAGTTTGGCGTTTCCTGACGGCGAAATTCGCCTTTGCGCGCGATGGCAAAGCTACCGGGGGTAAAAGACCTGCCCTCAGAAGCAAAAAACGCCGCCATATCGACCTTCAAACCCGAGGCCAGCAGCGCCAGCCGATCATAGGTAAGCGCGATAATGCCACGCTCTGCCTTTGAAATTGTCGATATGGCGAGGCCCGATCTTTTGGCAACTTCGGCCAACGTCCACCCCTGTTTCCGGCGTAGCTGTCGCATACGACGGCCAAATTCGATGCGTTGCGTTTCAGGTTTTTCAGATTTGGTCATGGGACCCATCTTAGGATTAATCACTTGGAACACCACTCATTTTTCCAATTGGAAAAATTGGCTTGTGGAATTGTGAATTGGTGGTAGCGTTTTAGCAGCGGCAATACTGAAAGGCGTCCTATGTCCGAACAGATTGAAGATTTTGATGTGATCGTTATCGGGGCGGGTATAGCCGGTGCATCCATCGCAGCCGAACTTAAATCTGCTGGTCGTGTGCTATTGCTCGAGGCCGAAAACCAACCGGGGTATCACACCACTGGACGATCCGCGGCACTTTACACACAGGCCTATGGCCCCCCCGCGATCCGCGCCCTGACCCGTGCCTCTTGGCCGTTTTACGATGACCCACAGAGCGCCTATATCGACCACCCGCTGCTGCACCAACGCGGGGTATTGTTTGTGGCCCGCGCAGACCAGATGAAAGCGGTCGAAGCATTGCGTGCAGAGTTGGGAAATACGGTTCAACTTCTAAACGCGAAAGAAACCCAAAAGCTGGTGCCGATGTTGCGCAAGGAATATGTCGCTCAGGGGCTTTTTGATCCGTTGGCCGCCGATATTGACGTGGCCGCATTGCACCAACACTATCTCAAATCATTCCGCGCAATGGGTGGTGATCTGCGCACCAATGCGACAGTTCAAACGATGGCCTATGATGGGGCACTCTGGGCGGTGAAAACACCACAAGGAAGATTTCAGGCGCCGGTTGTGGTGAATGCCGCGGGCGCTTGGGCCGATGAAATCGCAAACCTTGCGGGGGCTGCGCCGGTCGGGCTGGTGCCAAAACGGCGCACGGCGCTGTTGTTAACACCGCCGGAAAATGTCACCGGCAAAGGCTGGCCGATGGTGGTTGATATCGAAGAACAATTCTATCTGAAACCCGACGCCGGTAAACTGTTGGTTTCTCCCGCTGATGAAACCCCAAGCGCACCGTGTGATGCGCAACCCGACGAAATGGACGTAGCCATTTGTGTGGACCGGATCGAAAACGCCTTTGATATTTCGGTGCGCCGGATAGATCACAAATGGGCGGGCCTGCGCAGTTTTGTCGCCGATAAAACGCCGGTGTGTGGCTTTGATCCTGACAAGGCCGGTTTTTTCTGGCTGGCAGGGCAAGGCGGATATGGTATTCAATCGGCCCCCGCCCTTGCGCGATTTGCCGCGGCTTTGGTGCAGGGTCACGACATCCCCCAAGACATCATTGCCGAAGGCGTCACCGCCGATGCCCTATCCCCCGAACGCCTGCGAACAACCGCATGATTGGCTTAACCCCAATCGCCGCAGCGCTGTTTTGGCGTCTGCTCTGGCGATTGCCTATGTGATCGGCAGAGCAGCGGTTTTGACCTAACTGGCCCCCCTACCCTCCCTTTGGCCGGCAATCCAAGGCTCTCTAACCGCGCCTCAATATCTGTTCACAATTTAGCCGTCCAAAACTGATAGCGCGCTTGTCCTGTAACCTCACGGACAAGGCCCAGATTTTGCAACTTGGCAATGTTGCGCCTTGCAGCAGCCCCGGAACACAGCGCTTCTTTTGCAGCAATTTCAACCGAGACCAGTGGGTGCTTTATCAAGGCCGCAATCAATAACGCGGGTGTGCGCCCCGATAGGTTTGCCGTTTTATCCATGGCGCGCTGCTGCCAATCCCGAAGCTGGTCAAATGCCATCAACGCATTTAAGGCCCCGTTTTCAACGGCTGTGTAAAACGCCGCCAACCGCGCTGCGGTATCTCCTGCGCGATCAAACCTATACCCTGCTCCCAGTGGCAGAAACGGAACAAGCCCCCCTCCCCCGACCAACATCGCAGCCACCGCTGGTTCCAGAACGTGTTCAAATGGTGCAACATCCAACATGCGCCAATGCGCAAAAGCAAACCCGGCGCGGGTGATTGCGTGACATTCGTGAAGGTCCTCCAACGCCTCGGACCATTGATGGCTGAGGGCCAAAAGTTCTTCCCCAATTGGCCGCTCCATCCCCGGAATATCCTGAGGTTGATCTATCACCGCCCGACCCAAAAATGCGTGCAATCCAAGTCGCGGGTCAACCGCGCCATTCAGTCGCCGCATAGCCCAACGCGCACGCGCCAAATCCTGAACATCATTCAAACCGCTCCCCCGGAACAATTGATAGAGCGCGATTTGTTCAGCGCTCAACCAAATCCCCTCCGCTCGCAATATCGTTGTGACCGATCCAACCGCCAACCTCTCTATGGCTTGTGGAAAATCCTCAAGCCGCGCGCCAAGTCGCGCCACAGCAGCCACAGCAGAAACCAGTTTTCGGTAGTTTTTCGTTTCAGCATCTCGCCAGTGCTGCGCTTCATTCAAAGACGCGCGATGCGCTATCTCCCAAGGAAAATCTCCCGGGTGCGTGTCCTCAGGCGGTGCTGGCAGAAACCACAAATCTTCATCATCTGGGGTAACAGAATCATAGGGGCCTCTTTCGTGCTCCATCCCAATTTCGTACTTTTTATCATCACGATCCATTTAAAGTGCATAATACGCTATTTTTGCGCACTACCAAGCGAAAGTTGAAATCTTACCATTAGACGTGATAAGTTACAGTTATCAGGTCTCTTGATATATCACCAGAATTTCCAGTAGACTGCCCCTATGACCACATACAATGCCCCGCAAACAACGGCTGCCGCTGCTCTCTCCAAACAGGATCAAATCGCCCTGAGCGATCTCTTTGTGCGCGGGACTCCTGCCAACACGCTGCGCGCCTATGAGCGAGATCTCGTCTATATCACCGCGTGGAAGCAATCCGCCTTTCATGGCCCTCTTGCATGGCCCGAAACTGAAGCTGTAGCTTTGCGTTTTATTCTCGATCACTCTCGCGATCTGCGCGGTGCCCCCCCGCATGACACCGCTCGCAGCACCGCTGAGACCTTGATTGATGCCAGGTTGCGCAAAACACTTGCCTGCCCTGCCCCGTCCACTCTTGATCGCCGCATTGCCAGTTGGCGGGCCTTTCACCGTATGCGCAATTTAAACAGCCCCTTTGATGCGCCTTTGCTTCGTCAGGCCCGCGCCAAAGGACGACGCGCCAATGCCCGGCCCCGCAAGCCCAAATCTCAAAACCCGATCACCCGGGACATCCTAGAAGCCCTGCTTGCCACATGTGATCACTCTCTGCGTGGCACGCGTGACCGTGCATTATTGATGCTTGGCTGGGCTTCTGGCGGGCGGCGGCGCAGCGAAATCACCGGCTTGATGCTGGAAGATGTCTCGCTCAAGGACTACGATGAAAAAGGTGTGATTTGGATAGATATGGTGGGCAGCAAAACCACCGCCAAAGACACCACCCCGCGGTTGATCCTCAAAGGTCGCGCGGCCGATGCATTGGCATTCTGGATCGAAGTTGCCCCCATTGAAAGCGGGCCATTGTTTCGCCCGGTTACCAAATGCGATGATGCACTTGACCGAAACCTTTCGCCTGATGCCGTTTACCAAATCCTCAGGAAACGTCTGGTTCTTGCGGGATATGCCGTGGATTTCGCCACACCGCATGGCCTGCGCAGCGGATTTCTAACGCAGGCCGCGCTTGATGGCGCCCCTATTCAAGCGGCTATGCGCCTGTCGCTTCATCGATCAATGGCACAGGCGCAGAAATACTATGATGATGTTGATATCGCCGAAAATCCCGCGAGCGACTTGCTTGGATAGCGGGGTTTTATCTACATCTTTGTTATTACAGCATTTTTATCACTTCTTGCCAATTGGCAACTCTTTTGGGAAATAGTCTTCCATAAAGTCACCAAATGCCGCCGTTAGGGTTTCACGAGAAATGTCCTCAGAAAACTCAAGGACCATTTTGCGCCCCTTACGCGCCAATGTAACCCCGGTTTTTTCGCCCAATGGTTTGTAAGTGGTCTTTGGTGACGGCTTTTTCACCGCCTTATTCACAAGCGATTTTTTCAGCCGTGCAACAACTGTCACGGCATCAACCGAACTCTGCAATCCAGCCAGTGCTGCCTTTTGTTCTGCGGCCAATGCCTTTGCTTCAATCAGCACTTTGGCTTTATCCGAGGGCTTAAGAATGAGCGGTTTTAGCGTGCGCGCATGGATTTCTTTGATGTCGGTTTTTTGATAAAAAGCCGCGACAATCTCGGCGGGCAATCGTGCAAGGTTAAGATATCGCGACAACCATGCCTCGGTCACTTCCAGACGCGCTGCCATCGCTTTTTGTTTACCCCCATAATAGAGCGCAATCGCTTCGGCGTAATCCACTGCACGCTCGTAATCCGAAATATCTGCCCGATCCCGATTTTCAATATCCGCAAGGCGAAACGCCTCCTCGTCAGATATATCACGCACTTCAACAAGGTATTTGAACTGCGTGTAATTATGCGCTCGTAACCAACTTATCGCAAAATGGCGACGTGCGCCGCAAATCACTTCATAGGATTCTTCAGCGCCTTCAATCCGACGCACAACTGCGGGAAACTCTTGGCGCCCTTGCGATCTAATTCCGTCAATAAGATCACGGCAATTGTCCTCGTTTAGCAACTCATAATCACGATTATGCCGCGCCCACATCCGGGCTTCTGAAGGGTCTATCCAGCGTAGGGTTTTTTCTTCGGTCTCGCCGGCCATGCGGTCACCAATGGTTGTCGTGCGCTTAAGAAACCGCCCTGCCCCTTTGGATTTGGGTTCACTTGGTTTTCCGGCGTCAGGTAGACCGCTTAGGACAAAGTCGAATACGTCGTCATGTTTCCTGCTCATAATATACCTTCCTTTCGAAGATTTTCTTGATGGCTTGGCCATGTCTTTCGGATCAATATTTCTGCTTCACGCCCAACCGCATCAAGATAAGTGCGGCACCGTTTGTGGGTTTCGGTGCGGGTTCCCGGACCGGAAATTTCATAAACGGTCTGCAGGTTGGCAGCAGCATTATCAATTTCGGCGCTATCTTTCAAAACGGCCTGCATCATGTCGGACGGAAAAACCGCATCCATCATCCGCTTGATCGCGATATGCGCCGATTTATTATCGTTCATTTTTGTCGCAAGAATTTTAACAAATGAATAATCACGCGCCCCGCCTACTTCTGCAATATCCGTCAATGTTGCTGCCATCATTTTAAGAAAATGCGCGGTGGATCCAAAATCAATATTATTGGGCGGTGCAGGAATGATAAGAGCATTCGCAGCCCGCAACACAGAAAGGGAAATCATCCCGAGTGCGGGCGGTGGATCCAAAATAACCACATCAAAGCTGCTCTTGATACTGTCGATCCCGTCCCGCAGACGATCAAGCACAAATGCCTGATCTCGCACCATGCGCGCCGCAAATTCATATTCTGCATCATAGAGGCCAAGGTTTGCCGGAATCAGCGCAATCCCCGGCCAATAGGTGGCACGCAATGCGTAATGTAGGGTTTGCGGCCCGCCATGACAAAAGAACGGGTAGAGCGTGTCTTCATCTTCATCGACATCGACATCCGGGTTAAGGCCAAACATAGATGTGGTTGAGGCTTGGCTATCACAATCAACAACACAAACCCGATACCCCTTGAGAGCAAGGTATTGTGCGAGGTGACAGGCGACAGTAGATTTACCTACACCACCTTTGAAATTCTGCACTGCCAATACAACTGGTTCATCACTGGTGGCACGGGCAGGGCGGGTGCCAAATACATCCCGCATGTTATTGATCTCTGAAAGAGAATACCCTGTGCGGCGGCCTGTGGTTTCATCTTTGGTTGGCTCTGGTAGGCGGCCATCGGCTTCGGCATCTCGAATGAGTTTTTCGGATTTCCCAACCATTTCCGCGGCTGAGCGCACATTGAAATTGATATTGAGAGTTTTTTGCGTATTTGGTGCATAGACTCTGTCGCGAAGTCGTTCGATGACAATTGATGAACGATCTGCTAATGCATTTAATTCATCAATCCCGATGCTAGAAATATTCAAGTCATCCATAATCTACCTCTGCTATGTTTTATAGAATCAATAGCGGCTATTGGAATAATCTCAAGTCTCATTATTTCCGGCATACCTTGAGAAAACCGAACTTTGGGTATTTTTTCCCGTAAACCTTTTTTGATGATAAGATCAGAAAAAGTCAGCACTAACAGCTATAAATAGCCGCGAGAGTCCCATTATGTAAGCCTCAGACGCTTGTGGTATTCACGAATAGCCGGAAACAACTTCCCAAACAAATTAACACAGTTAAAAAAACCGCTTTGTTCTAATTGTTTAATATTCTATGTTCGGGTTATATAAGGCATTGAAAAAAAAGAAAAATTTTGGAATGTCCTTACATTACGGGTGTTAATACTTACGGTTCGGGATGTTTGCGCATACTTTGTGGGATGATTAAACTTACCAATTGGGAGGCCTTTAAAACGTACATATCGGGTGCGCGGGATTGGGCATTTACCCCCTTATTTTTATCATATTTGTCAGGGGCTTGCGAATCCATAATAATCAAAGACTGGGTTGAACGCTTACTTTTTGGGTGCCGTGAGATCCAAATTTATTTTGGTCCACGGCTGATTGCGAGAAACTAAAACTTACTTTATACTGCCCTACAAGTAAGAATAAGAGCGGCTGAATGAAACAACCAGAAACCTACCGCACCACACAGGCGCGGCCAAATACCCAAAGTTTGATCAAGCCTGGAGAGCTTGTTGATCTGGTGGAACTGACGCCGCTGACGTTGGCGGACCGGCGGATATATAATCAACTT
>Ga0256834_1001126_pt1 | contig 18632 bp, 16 predicted proteins | sample 4281140metaG_FD_190536 | JGI IMG/M metagenome (GOLD analysis project Ga0256834, IMG submission 190536) | Hydrothermal vent microbial communities from East Pacific Rise, Pacific Ocean - 4281-140 | ecosystem: Environmental > Aquatic > Marine > Hydrothermal vents | place: Pacific Ocean: East...
AAAGTGTGTATTTAGTTTTTTTATTTTTTTTTATTCTTTTCCAAAATTATTACATTTATTTAACTATAATCTTATCCGTGTTTTTAGGGGGCTAAAACAGGAATTACGATTAACACTAATAAAATCTTTTTCATATTGTTGTGTTTTTTTTATGCCCCAAATTAGCATATTTTTTTAATAAAAAAAGTAAATTGAAAAACGGTAAGAAAATTTTTTTTAATTTTTGAAACATTATTAATATACATTGTTTTGCTTTTTTGTTTTTTAATATTTATGTATTTTTTTATAAAATATTTTAATTATTTTTTATGTTCACAATAATGGCAAATTCGTATTTCATTGAAAATTCTTCTCTTTTCAAGCCGTTTTTTTCTCTCTTTATTCTAATATTTCCTCAATTGTTAATAACTATTTTCCATATCATCGGCTTTATTTCCTAACTTTGTAACCTGCTTCGGTTTGTTTGTAAGTAGTTTTTAAATATCTGTTAATCAGTAAATTGTGTTGCTATGTATTTGATTTTTGATACCGAAACCACCGGATTGCCCAAAGATTTTAAAGCCCCCGTTTCTCAATCGGACAATTGGCCCAGAGTGGTACAAATTGCCTGGCAATTGCACGACGATACGGGCAACTTAATCGAACAACAAGATTATTTAATCAAACCCGAAGGTTTTAACATCCCTTTTCAATCCGAACAAGTACATGGCATCTCTACCGAACTGGCAATGTCGGAAGGACACGATTTGTCCGAAGTTTTGCATAAATTTAATACCGCACTCGATAAAGCCGAATTTATCGTAGGACACAATATCGAATTTGACCAAAAAGTAACCGGCGCCGAATTTTATCGCAAAGGTATCGAAACCAACTTGATGCAAAAACCCATGCTCGATACCATGACCGAAAAAACCGCCCGATTGTGTCAATTGCCCGGTGGACGCGGCGGCAAATTCAAATTGCCCAAACTCGGCGAACTATACCGCTTTTTGTTTAACGAAGATTTTGCCGAAGCTCACAATGCAACCGCCGATGTCGAAGCAACGGCAAGAGCTTTTTTAGAACTGATACGCATCGGACATTATTCTGAAACCGAACTGCATAAAGAACCGGGATATTTACAAAAATTTCAACAACAAAATCCCAAAACCTTTCAATTAATCGGACTAAAACATGTCAGTTTTAAGAAAAAAAGCGCCGAATTAAAACAAAAACAACAAACCGACAAAACGGAAACTTCCGAAACCAATCAGGTTTCTCTGTCGGATGTAACTTTTTCGCACCTGCACAATCATACCCAATATTCGGTCTTGCAATCAACCACCAAAATCGATGCCCTGATACAAAAAACCGCCGAATACGGTATGCCGGCGGTTGCAATTACCGACATCAACAATATGATGGGGGTTTTTCATTTTGTTTCGGCGCTTGAAAAATACAATAAAGACAAACCTCAAAACAAACAAATCAAACCCATAGTGGGCGTCGAACTCAATGTAGTGGACGACCACATCAAAAAAGATATAAAAGACAACGGTTATACAACTGTTTTTTTGGCAAAAAACAAACAAGGTTATCAAAATTTGATAAAATTAACTTCCGTTGCCCATACCGAAGGTTTTTATTATGTGCCGCGTATCGGTCGCGATTGGGTCGAAAAATACAAAGACAATCTCATAGTTCTAAGCGGACACATGGGAGGCGAAATAGCTCAAAAAATATTGCAAATGGGCGATAAACAAGCCGAAGAAGCACTGCTTTGGTGGAAAAAACTCTTTGGCGACGATTATTATTTGGAAATCATGCGACACGGCTTGGACGACGAAAACCACGTTAATAATGTCTTGGTTGATTTTTCAAAAAAACACCACCTTAAACTTGTCGCAACCAACAACACTTATTATATACATCAAGATGATGCCGATGCACAAGACGTGTTGTTGTGTATTCGCGACAATGAAAAAAAATCTACCCCCATTGGAAGAGGGCGCGGCTTTCGCTACGGTTTGCCCAACAGCGAATATTATTTTAAGTCGCCCGAACAAATGAAACAACTTTTTGCCGACTTGCCCCAAGCAATTGTCAATACCCAAGAAATAGTCGATAAAATAGAGGTTTTTAAACTCAAAAGAGACGTTTTGTTGCCCAAGTTTGATATTCCTGCCGAATTTATACATCCCGAAGATGAACTGGACGGCGGCAAAAGAGGCGAAAATGCCTACTTGCGACACCTTACTTATGAAGGTGCCAAAAAACGTTGGGGCAAAATAACCCCCGAAATCAAAGAACGACTCGAATTTGAATTGGAAACCATCGAAAAAACCGGTTACCCCGGTTACTTTCTCATAGTGCAGGATATTATCAAAGAAGCCAAAAAAATGGGCGTAGTTTGTGGTCCCGGCAGAGGTTCAGCCGCCGGCTCAGCAGTCGCTTATGTGTTGGAAATTACCAATGTCGATCCCATCAAATACCAGTTGCTTTTTGAACGTTTTCTCAATCCCGAACGAGTATCTCTTCCCGATATCGATATGGATTTTGACGACGAAGGACGCGAAAAAGTAATCGAATATGTTATAAACAAATACGGAAAAGAACGAGTGGCGCAAATCATAACCTACGGTTCCATGGCTGCCAAATCGGCAATTAGAGATGCCGGTCGCGTAACCGAATTTCCTTTGTCCGAAACCGACAAATTAGCAAAAAAAGCTCACGTATCGCTCGACTTGATACTCAAAAATGATGAAGAAAAAATCAAAGAAAAAACCAAACGCCCCGAAATATTTACCGAAGCCATCGAACTGGCAACCATAGCACAAGGAACCGACGATGCGGCTAAAACCATACAAACCGCCGGCAAACTCGAAGGCTCGCTACGTAATCTGGGCTTACACGCCTGTGGTTTTATTATTGCACCAACCGAACTCGACAAAGTCGTACCGGTAACCACCGCCAAAGGTTCCGATATGTATGTTACGCAATTTGACAATTCGGTGGTAGAATCAGCCGGACTGCTCAAAATGGATTTTTTAGGCATCAAAACCCTGACCATTATACGCGACGCCTTGCAACTTATCAAAGAACGTCAAGGTATCGAAATAGATATTGACAACCTGCCTTTGGACGACGAAAAAACCTACAAACTTTTTCAACGCGGACAAACCGCTACGGTTTTTCAATTTGAATCGGACGGTATGCGAAAACATTTGATGAATTTGCGACCAACCGAATTCGAAGACCTTATTGCCATGGTAGCCCTATACAGACCGGGACCTATGGAAAAAATTCCCAGTTACATCCGACGCAAATACGGACAAGAACCCGTAACTTACGATTTGCCCGAAATGGAAGAATACCTAAAAAATACCTATGGTATAACCATCTATCAGGAACAAGTAATGTTGTTGTCGCAAAAATTGGCAAACTTTACCAAAGGACAAGCCGATATGTTGCGAAAAGCCATGGGAAAGAAAAATCATCAACTTTTGGCGGAAATGTATCCGAAATTTATAGAAGGTGCCGTCAAAAACGGACACCCCAAAGATGTCTTGGAAAAAATATGGGAAGACTGGAAAAGTTTCGCTTCATACGCTTTTAACCGTTCGCACGCAGTAAGTTATGCCTTTATTTCATATCAAACGGCTTACCTCAAAGCCAATTATCCGTCCGAATACATGGCAGCGGTTTTGTCTCACAACCTAAAAGACGCCAAAAAACTTTCATTCTTGATGGAAGAAACCCGCAAAATGGGTATAGAAGTATTGCCTCCCGACATCAACGAATCCAATTATCTTTACACGGTAAACAATGAAGGAAACATACGTTACGGATTGGGAGGTGCTTCGGGAGTGGGACAATCGGCGGTTACCGCCATTATCGAAGAAAGAAGTAACAACGGAAACTATAAAAGTTTCTTTGATTTTATCAAACGGGTCAATTTGCGTGCCGTAAATAAACGAACTATTGAAACACTGGTAAAAGCAGGAGCTTTTGACTGTTTTGAAGGTACTCACAGAGCCCAATATTTTCAAGAAACCGGCGGAACTACATTCATAGAAAAAGCCATCAAATTCGGAAACAATTACAAAAAAAATCAAGAAGCTATGCAAACTTCTCTTTTCGGCAATTCGGAAGAAGTGCAAATACCCGAACCCGAAATACCTCGATGCGAACCTTGGACCTATTTGCAAAAACTCGAAAAAGAAAAAGAAGTTACCGGTATTTATCTCTCCGGGCACCCGTTGGATACTTTACGAATCGAATACAAGTATTATACCCAAAAATCCATTCATTTTGTCAACGAAATGATACAAACTCTTAGCGGTAAAAAAGATGACGAAAACAAACAAGAAGGCGAAGAACTCTTGGAAAGCGAAGAAGAAAAAGCCGAACGAGAACTCGAATACCGCAAATTTGAACAAATGATTAACAAAGATATTTATATAGGCGGTATGGTGGTCGGTGCCAGAAACTTTGAAACTCGCAACGGCAAACAAAAAGGCGAACTGACCATAGAAGATTATACCGACAGCATTACTTTGGACTTGTGGAATGAAGACTATCTTAAATTTGCCCGTTTTTTTGTGCCCAAAATTTTTGTCTTGGTCAAAATGAAAGTATTCAGACCTTATTACAATCCCAATCAAATTAGAGTTAATGTGTCGGAAATTAGTTTGTTAAACGAAGTTTTTGAAAAAACACCCAAAAACTTGGCTATCAATCTTTTTGCCGATACTGTCAACAAAGAATTTACCGATGATTTATACCGCCAAATCGCCCGATTTAAAGGTAAACAAACTTTAAAAATTAATTTAATTGACAGACAAGAGCCCAATTTAAGTATTCCGGTTTCTTCCAAAATGGGCATAAAAGTAACTCCCGAATTGGTTAAACTTTTGGAAGATTTGAACGTGCGGTTTAAATTGAATTAATCCGATAAAATTTTCGTAACTTGAAAAATAACAAAGCCAACATACTAACTCAGGGTTCTATTATAAAAGCGCTTATCAGGCTTTCCATACCATTGATATTGACCAATATATTGCAAACGGCATATAATTTAATCGACACCTTTTGGGTGGGACGCTTGGGCAAAATTTCGGTAGCAGCGGTTTCATTGAGTTTTCCCATTATTTTTATCATTATTTCCTTGGGTTCTGGTTTGGCGGTTGCCGGCTCCATATTGGTTGCCAAACGAAAAGGTGCGCAAGATATGCAAGCGGTTACGCATATTTCTTCGCAAACTTTTTTTAGTGTTTTTTTTGCATCGTTATTATTGGCACTTGCCGGATATGTAACCACCCCCGTTTTGGTGGGCATAATGAAATCGAGCCCCGAGGTTTTTGCCGAAGCGGTTGCTTATCTCAAAATCAGTTTTTTGGGTTTGCCAGCCATGTTTATATATGTAACTTTTCAATCTTTGATGCGTAGTGTAGGTGATGTAATTTTGCCTTTTTACATCGTGTTGGCTACGGTATTGTTAAACCTCGCTTTGGATCCTTTGTTTATATTCGGTTGGAAAGGTATTTTAAACCCTTATGGCGTACGGGGAGCAGCTATTGCAACAATTTTAACCCAATTGTTGGGAGCTGTAATCAGTTTGTATTTTATGCTTAAAGGACACAAAGGTATTCATGTCAAAATCAAAGATTTTTTACCCGATTATACTTTGATTAAGCAAATGTTTCGATTGGGCATGCCCGTTTCCATAGAACAAATAAGCAGGGCTACGGGTATTTTTGTTATGGTAATGTTGGTGGCACATTTCGGAACCTTGGCACTGGCTAGTTACGGAATTGGAAGTCGTATTTTGAGCTTTATTATTATTCCCGCCTTTGGTTTGGGTATGGCTACTTCGACCTTAGTCGGACAAAACATAGGCGCAAAGGAACATGAACGGGTTAAAAAAACCTTAAAATTGAGCTTGTCTATTGCCTTTGGAATATTGAGTTTTTTCGGTATTTTGTTTTATTTGTATGCTCCTGTAATAGCTCGTATTTTTATTCCCGACGACACACTGACCATTGCCGAGAGCAGTATTTTTATCAAACATTTGGCAGTTTCTTTCGGATTTTTGGGTATTTTAATTGTGCTGATAGGAGCGTTTAGAGGTGCCGGCAAAACCCAAATATCCATGTTGTTGGCATTGTTTTCGGTCTGGATATTGCGTTTTCCTTTGGCTTATTATTTGTCGTATCATACCTCGTTGCAAGTCAGGGGTATATGGTTGTCATATCCGGTTACCAATATCGTAACGGCACTGGCAGGTTTGACTATTTTGGTCAAATACAAGTGGCTGTCTCAAACCGATTAATACCTTCAAAATAGTTTTAAATATCTCTAAATGAATAAGTTAAGTTTTTTTGTCAAAAGACTTGACAAAGGCATACAAAAAACACTATCTTTGCACTTCATTAAAAATTAAAGAATTATGCCAACAATTGAATTGACATTGCAAAAATTTAAAGACGAAATTTTTGATTACGAAAACGAAAAAGAATGGAAATACAAAGGTGATGTACCTGCTATCGTAGATTTTTGGGCGGACTGGTGCCAACCTTGTAAAATGGTCGCACCTATTATGGAAAACCTTTCAAACAAATACGAAGGTAAACTAAAAGTTTATAAAGTGGATACCGAAAAAGAACGCGAATTGTCCGGTATGTTCGGAATCAGAAGTATCCCCAGCATATTGTTTATTCCCGTTGAAGGAACTCCCATGATGCAACCCGGTGCTTTGCCCGAAAATATTTATGACGAAATCATTCAAAAAGAACTTTTTAAAGAAGGTAAAGAGCAAACCAAAGAAGAAAACAAATAGTTTTTCTTTATTAACAAATTTTATAAGGGGCTGTCTGTGGACAGCCTTTTTTATATTTTCGGGTATTAGTTAGGCTGTATAACGTGATAATGCCCGATGCCGATTTACCCCCGAAAAAAAAACCTTTATCGAAAACCATCAATTTTTTTGGCATACAGTTTGCCTGTATGATATTGATGAAAAAAATTGTTTTTATATTATTTTTGATAAGTATAACACTTTCGTCATGCCGGTGGGAATACCGCGATGACCGGTTAGACCCCGATTATAACGAAGGTATTTTACTTGCCGATTTGTTGCAATCGTTTGATTTATGGTATGTCGATATTGACAAAACCACCGGAACCGGCGATATTCCTTTTGTTTCAAGAGCCTTTACCATGAGTTTTATGCCAACGGGCGAAGTATATGCCAATAACAACATGGTTGGATTGGGATATACCGGTAACGGATACGGCATAAATATAGGTATATATCGAACATTTGAAAGAACCGCCTCGTTAGAAATCAATGACGATGTTTACGGAACCGCCGTTTTTGAAGTTCAACAAATATCAAGCAACGAAATAACTTTGATAAATCGTGCCAACAATGTGCAATATTTTTTGATCGGATACCAAAAATACAACTTCGACTACGACAAATTGTTCTATGACAATATAGTATATTTTTTACAAGAATACGAAGCCTGGAGCAAAATATCGCAAGATATAGTAGCAACTTCGGGAGTGTTTTTAGCGGAAAATCATTTGCAATTTTTTGTAAGAGGAAACCAAAATGCTTTTGCTTCTTCCGAAAGCATACCCGCTACCCCGACAGGACAAATATATTGGGATTATACCGGTGTGTATGATGTTTTTAATACACACAACGATAATATTAAAAAACTGGTTTTGTATTATGACATCAACAACACCAACGAAAGTTTTAAATTGACCGTATTAGACGATGCACATATCCGCCTATACAATTTAACAAACGGCAATGTATTTGAATTTGAAGGTCATCAATACATTCAGTATAAACAAAAAACCAGACAGAGACATCTCACCGGTCAAAAGCATATTGCAAATTACCATAAAAAAGACACCTTATAGACGGTAATTAATACCAAATCGATTTGGTAAATAAAGATTTCTCTCTGCGTTCAAAATGACACGCTTTGTTATTTAACATATTGATTAACAGTGCGTTGTTATTGCGAGGTGCGAGGCGCGAGCGCCGTGGCAATCTTTTGATTTTGTGTCGGTTCATAGATTTAGATTCTTCACTTCGCTGTTGCTTCGTTCTGAATGATACAATCGCTTTGCTCCGTTTCGAATGACACACTTCGACAGACACTATTACCCGTTTCAACGGGTGTCTTATGAAACATGTTTTGAAGTATTGGCATATCGGTTTATCTCCCGAAGCTTCTGTTCATCACATCATCGATTTATCACATCATCAGTTTATCAAAAATCCACTCGAATAACAGTAGCATCAATTACTTAACAATCAACAAAAAATATTTTTTCTTTCCGCGTTGCAACAAAATATATTTGTCGCTGATTAAGTCTTCGGGCGTTAATTTTTTATCGGCAGTTACTTTTTCTTTGTTTACCGAAACCGAATTTTCTTTTAAAGCTCTACGAGCTTCATTACCCGAGTTTAAAAAACCGGATTCGAACAAGGCGGCGGCAATTTCAATATTTTTTTCTAATTTGGCACGAGATATTTCACCTTGAGGAACGCCTTCAAATACATCTAAAAAGGTTTGTTCATCTAAGGATTTTAAAGCTTCCGACGTAGTTTTTCCAAACAAAATATTACTGGCATCAATAGCTTTTTGAAGTGCATTTTTGCCGTGCACCATTCGGGTTACTTCTTGCGCCAATTTTTTTTGCAAAATCCTATAATGTGGAGATTCTTTATGTTCGGCTATCAATTTTTCGATAGTTTCTTTATCAAGAAATGTAAATATTTTGATATATTTTTCGGCATCTTCATCAGAGGTATTTATCCAAAACTGATAAAACTTGTAAGGAGAGGTATATTTGGCACTAAGCCACACATTGCCTTGTTCGGTTTTTCCGAATTTACCTCCGTCTGCTTTGGTAATCAACGGAACGGTCAAGGCATAAGCTTTGCCGCCGTCCACCCGTCTTATCAATTCGGTTCCGGTGGTCATATTACCCCATTGGTCGCTTCCGCCCATTTGTAATTCGCAGTTGAGATTGCGATACAAATACAAAAAATCATATCCTTGAAAAAGTTGGTAGGTAAATTCGGTAAAAGACATGCCCGAACTATCGTCGTGTGCGGGATTTAGTCGTTTTTTGACCGAATCTTTTGCCATCATATAATTGACCGAAATATGTTTTCCTATATTTCGCACAAAGTCAATCAACGAAATATCTTTAAACCAATCGTAGTTGTTTACCAAAACCGCCGGATTGTCTTCGGCATCAAAATCGATAAACTGAGCCAGTTGTTTTTTTATGGCTTCGACATTTTTATTTAAAGTTTCTTCATCGAGCAAATTTCGTTCTTTGGACTTGCCCGAAGGGTCTCCAATCATACCGGTGGCACCTCCTATCAAAGCAACCGGCTTGTGTCCGGCACGTTGAAAGTGCATCAATATCAAAATAGGAACCAAACTACCTATATGTAACGAATCGGCAGTCGGGTCAAAACCGATATAACCGGTTACTTGTTTACCTTTTAACAAATCTTCGGTTCCGGGCATCATATCGTGTAACAGACCGCGCCATTTCAGTTCTTCGACAAAGTTATTCATAACAAAAAAAATTTAATGGTGCAAAAATAAAAAAGTAATTTGATTAATCGGAGACAGACCCGTATTAATTTAAATGGTCGCCACGCAACTTGCGAAAATGCTTTCGAGCATCGACATACCAAAAACTGGCGGGATATTCAATAACTATTTTTTTAAACAATTTTTTTGCTTGTTCGTCATTGCCCAGCGTTTCATAAATCAAAGCCATACGATATAAGGCATCATCGACATATAAATCTTCGGTTTGATTGTCGATTATGGCTTGATAGTTACGAAGAGCAGCCTCGGTTTTATGAAGTCTTTCATAAAGTTGTGCTTGTGTCCAAAGAGCATCGTCGTATATCAATTGTCCTTTGTAATTTTGTTTTAAACTATCGAGTATTTGCAAAGCAACCGGTATATTTTTTCTAAAAATTTCAAATTTGGCTCGCGCAAACATTTTTAGTCCGGTTTGCAAACTGTCGTTTTCTTCTTTGTTATTGACAATAATCAAATCCAAAGCTATGGCGTCATTGGCAATCAAGTCGTCCGTTACCGATTTAATTACTTTTAGTTGTCCGTGTGCCCAATCGACATCACCTTGAAAAAAAGAAGCTCGTGCTATATCAAAACTTGCTTTGTGTCCGGTAGGGTGGTTGGGAAAATCGAGTTGAACTTGTGTGTATAAAATCAAAGCACGGTTAAATTGTTTGTCGTACAATAAGATATCGGCTTTTTTAAGTTGTACTTCGGCTTTTAGTTTTTTATTAAGCGGTTGTTTATCGAGTTTTGAAAGCAAATCCAAAGCCTGTTGAATTTGTTTTTGGTGAAAGGCTAAAAAATCGGCATACAATATTTGAAGTTTTACCAAATTATTATCCGACCAATTTTCGTGCAAATACCGGTCAAACTGTTGTTGTAATTCGTTTATTTGTTCACCGGACAAAACATGCTTCAAATCCATTTTTATCAATGCCAATTTGCTCAATTCGGCATATTGACCGGCGTTTTTTTGTTCGATTATAAAGTTATACATTCTTCGAGCGGCTTTTGGTTGGCCTTCAAAGTTGGCGGTATTTGCCAGTTGATATATTTCGCTCGGGTCGGTTTCGCCCTTGCGATACAAACTTTTGAGCTGCAAAAAAGCCTTTTTGTATTCTTTTTGTTGCACATATAACCATTGCAACAAACGATACCAAGGTGTAGCATGAGTGGTTTTGATTTTTTCGATCAATTGATTTTTTAGAATAACATTGACTTGATTTTCAGGATCGGAAGTGATGTATTGCGACAAATAATATTTGATACGAGCTTGATACGTAGCAGATGTTTCGGCTAAATTCAAAAAATAGTGCACCATTTTGTCCGGTTCGTTTTTTTCGGCATAAATCAAAGCCATTTGCATATAAAAATTATTTTTTCCGCTTTGCATGGCAGTTTCATAAGTTTGTAACGCATAGTCCAACAAATACAATTTTTTAAAAGCATCGCCAACGGCATAAGCATAATACGAACGTTTTTGAACGGCTTTGACAGCTTTGTTATAATATTTTTGAGCTTTGGCGGTATCTTTTTGAATTTGATAATTGTAGCCCAAATATACCCAATATTGAGGTTTTTGTTTAGGGTGTCGGCTTTTGAGCAGTTTTTCGACCTGTTCAAATTTTGATTGGGCTTGATAGGCTTTAATCAAATTGAAAAGATAATCGTCTTTGTAAGGAAATTTGTCGAGCAACAAACGATATTCGTTTTGAGCTTTGTCAAACGCCCCTTCTTCCAAATATTTTTGAGCCAATTGCGGATTTTGCGCACAAGTAAATTCGTGCAATATGAAAACTAAAAAATATAATATGCAAAATTTAACACACTTCATAGGCAACAAAAATACAAAAAAAAGCCACTCTCAACAGAATGGCTTTTGATATGAACCCAAATGAGTTTATCTAATCCTGTCCACAGATTTTACAAGTCTTTCGTCCCGTTTGATATACTTATTGGCGATAAGCAAAAAAACGATAGAAATGACCGGAACTAATAACTTAATATCCTTCTCGGAAAATTGCTTTTCTCCGGATAAGAACCCGTTTTGATAGATAGATAAACCCAGTAAAACGATTAGTACAAAGATAGAAAAATAATTTAACTTGACTTGCAACATTCTGTTTTTATACAAAAAAATACCGGTCAAAATAATAATTGCGGTCAAACCGCCCAATACCGTATATTTTAAACAATTGGGATAAATCAAACCCAAGTAGCCCATATAAGCATAAAAAGCCGTCAAAATAAAGGCAACAAACATATAAACCGATTGAATTCGTTGTAGCATAACGTTAAATTTTGAACAAAAATAAGATAAAATTGTTACGGAATAAAAAAAAATTACTATTATTGCAAAGTATTTACTACGCTATTACGGCAGTTTGTCGCAATTTTGACCATAAGAATCCCTTTCTTAAAATTATTTCTTTAAATAAAATCAACAAACAAAATACACTTTTATATGTTTGACATTGAAGCTTTAAAACAACTCAAATTGGCAGCGCTACAAGAGATAGCCAAAGCCATAGGTATTAAAAAATACTACCATTTAAAAAAAATGGAACTGATTTACAAAATTTTGGATTTTCAAGCCGACAATCCCGAAGAAGTCAAAAAACGTTCGGCTGCCATAGATTTTGAAAGTTTACAACGCGAAAATACAGTTCAAAAAAGAGGACGACGTCCCAAAAATCAAACACCGCCTTCCGAAAATAATTTGAAAACGGAAAAAAATGAATCCGTTAAAAAGGAAACCGAAAACAAAACCAAAACCGGCAAAAAAAGAGGACGACCGCGTATTAAAAAACAAACCGACGAACCGGTTTTGGAACAAAAAGAAGAAAAACAAACCGAACAAATCCAAGTCGAAGAAAAAAGAGAAAAAACAAGCGGAAATAAACCTCAAAAGAAAAGAAAAAAGAAAACAACCGAAAATCAAGATATTAAATCGGAAGAAAGCGAATTAACAACTCAAATCGAAGAAAAAAAAGATCCCAACAAAACCCAACCGGAACACGTTTCAAACAAAAATAAAAATCAACACAAACAACGTAACAATAAGTATCAAAAAAATCAAAAAGAAGAAGAATTTGAGTTTGACGGCATTATTGAAGCCGAAGGTGTTTTGGAAATTTTACAAGACGGATACGGATTTTTGCGTTCGGCAGACTTTAACTACCTGAGTTCACCCGACGATGTTTACGTATCTCCTTCCCAAATCAGACTTTTCGGATTAAAAACCGGCGACACCGTTTTGGGAGTGGTCAGACCTCCCAAAGAAGGCGAAAAGTATTATCCTTTACTTAAAGTTTTAAAAATAAATAACCAAGATCCTGCCATTGTGCGCGACCGCGTGGCTTTTGAACATTTAACCCCGCTTTTTCCCGACGAAAAACTCAATATTGCCGGTCGGAGAAGTACGTTATCAACTCGTATCGTCGATTTGTTTGCACCTATCGGCAAAGGACAACGTGCCATGATCGTATCCCAACCCAAAACCGGTAAAACCATATTGCTCAAAGACTTGGCAAACGCCATAGCTGCCAACCACCCCGAAGTATATCAAATGATCTTGTTAATTGACGAACGTCCCGAAGAGGTTACCGATATGAAACAGAGTGTAACCGGTGAAGTCATCGCTTCAACTTTTGACGAATCTGCCGACAAACATGTAAAAGTGGCAAATATCGTAATCGAAAAAGCCAAACGTATGGTAGAAAGCGGTATGGACGTCGTTATTTTATTAGACTCCATTACCCGATTGGCTCGTGCCTACAATACCGTGCAACCTATGTCGGGCAGGGTCTTATCCGGTGGTGTCGATTCGAACGCCTTGCACAAACCCAAAAGGTTTTTTGGCGCCGCTCGAAATATCAAAGAAGGAGGATCGCTTACCATTATTGCCACCGCACTGATAGATACCGGATCAAAAATGGACGAAGTTATTTTTGAAGAATTTAAAGGAACCGGCAACATGGAACTGCAATTAGACAGAAACTTGGCAAATAGACGTATTTATCCGGCTATCGATATTAAAAATTCGAGTACGCGCAGAGATGACTTGCTTCACGATGAACGAACCGTACAACGCATGTGGTTGCTTCGTCGCTACTTGGCAGATATGAACCCTATTGAAGCCATGGAATTTGTTAAAGAAAGAATTGAAGAAACCCGAAACAACGAAGAATTTTTATTGTCAATGAACGACTAAAAACCCTTGCTTTGTTTTTTGGGGCAAAATATTATTAGTGCCTGATTATATCTTAGAACACTTTGATTATGAGGGTTGGTAATATCCCATAAAGATGAAAAAAATAGTAGCAAACAAAATAGTTTCAAAAATAGAAAGTGCCGAGAAAGAACAAGACCTGATATTTTCAAACCTACATATCATTGGCAGAATAAGTCTCAACACTAATATTAATTTGTAATATTGTATTTGATAGTTGCTTTATTGAAAATTTAGATATTCCGTTAACCCAATTTTTAGGTACATTTGATATACTGAACTGCGAGATAAAAAGATTGGAATCGCATGCCGCCTACTTTATAGGGGGATTAAATATTATTAATTTAACAATACATTCTCGGTTTGATTTAGCCGAAGGCGGACACAATAAACGTCCTATTGTTATACTAAAAAATGTTTTTCATGATTTTGTATCTTTTATGGATGGTTGGTTTATGGATAAAGTAATTGTTGCTTGCAATGATTTTAATAAAGGTTCCAATATCTTGTTAGAAGGAGATGCGCCTATTCAAGATTACGAAAAAGGCATTATTGCCTTTGATAATAAAGGAGATATGAAAGTGCCTCAATGGTAGCTTCATGCCGGTTACATCGGTTAAAGATTACGGATATACTTTTATTAAATTTCTTACGATATGGAGATAAAAGTAAACAATACACGCATAAATTTAAAAAAATTAGTTTCTTCAATAATTTTGGTAAATAATACAAAATATAGTATTGAAATATTAAATTAAAAAAAAAGAACTTAACAGCATATTTTTCATGGGTGTGCCTGAAAAATTCATATTAGAAAATCATAGAATAAAAAAAGACAATCATTTGAATATGCAGTATTTATTTTCTTTGAAGCAAAAATGAAGAGTTAATATTGGTTTAGCAACAATTTATGCTATAATTAAAAATTTGTATAAGTATGAATATTTTATTATTGATACAGCCGGATTTTCTACAGAAAGTGTAATTTTTTATTAAATTTTGTTCGTCTTTTCATGAAAGAAAAAAAAGCATTTGTGTTAATATCGGCAGATGAAAAAGAATTTAATAATTATGATATGCCGGTAATCAAAACTTATAGCGGACAATATTTTCCTATAAAGTTTAACATAAAACGAAGGTAATAATCTATCAAGTTTTGCCGTTTTCGATAGAAGATACACCGGGCACAGCCTGTCCCGAGAGCAAAGTGATTCGGAATACAACACCCCGCTACCACCAGTTTGAAGCTGGTGGTAAAAATGTTATACAGATATAGCTTGCAAAATAATAGGACATAAAAGTTTATAGTAATAAAATTACATACCGGCAGGAGCGGGAGGAACGAATGAATATTATTGACGCAGAGTAAGAAAAAAAAAACGCCGATAAAGGCGTTTTTTTATAATTAGTATTTTTGTAAAAACTTTTCAAGATGAATAGATTGCAAATCATACCGGTAAATATATATCCGAGATATAAAGAAGCTCAGAAACTTACATTAGTGAAGCATTTTAACAAATTAAAAAGAGCTGATACAGACTTTAGTTTTATAAAAAAAGCATCTGTAGTATATTCATCGATGATAGAAGGTAATCCTATTGACTTGGATACCTATTTCAAATACTTCACTTCAGGAATGAACACAAAGACCAAATCATTTAAAGAAATAACGGATTTGGAAGAAGCTTATACTTATGCGCAAACACACGTAATAAACGAAAAAAACGTATTACACTGTCATAAATTATTAACTAAAACTATGGCTTTAGAAGATCAATATAGAGGTAAATACCGCGATAAAAATGTATTTGTATTGCAAAACGCACAAGAAATTGTTTATACCGGAGCAGAACCCGAGATCATTAAACAAGAAATGTATAAATTATTTCACGATATAGCCATTTTACGAAAAAGGAAGTTAAGTGTGTCCGAAGTTTTTTATTTTGCCTCAATGATACATTTGATTTTTGTAGCGATACATCCGTTTGCCGACGGCAACGGGAGAACCGCCCGGTTGATTGAAAAATGGTTTTTATCCGACAAATTAGGAAAAGAAGCTTGGAGCATCAACTCTGAAAAATTATACTTAAAACGCAGCCGTTCTTATTATAAAAACATAAAAAAAATAGGAGAAAATTATAAAAATATAGATTTAACATATTCGCTTTCTTTTTTATTAATGTTACCCATGGCTTTAAGAATTAAATAAAGAATTATCTTACTACTTTTAAAGAAACAAACGCCCTCGCCGGCGTTTTTTTTTTGAGCATACTCTTAAAAAAAATATTTTTTTAGTGAAATTAACCTTCAACCTTTCAACTTTTAAAGAAAAAACAACGAAAACACTAATAAATACAAGGAGTTTCACGGTTGAAAGATAAACCTGTTTTAACCTTCAACCAAGTTTCAACTACTTTCAACGGTTGAAGGTTGGTTGAAGGTTGGTTGAAAGATAAAAAAATCTGTCTGCTACTGTAAACATTGACGGTTGAAAGGTTGAAAGATAAAATTACATTTTTTAAAACTTTTTAAAATTTAAAAATTTTTTTACATCAGAAATATCAAACTTATACAGAATAAATGTAAGGAATAATTTGTCATCTAAAATAATCTTGTTTTTCTTTGTTTCATCGGTAATCATCATGAAATTGTCATGTTTAATCTTGAAAAATCTTGAAAAATCTTGAAAAAAAATGAAAGCAACACGAAACAACAAGAAAAATCAAAAAACAACAAAAAAACAAAAACTAAAAAACAATCCTGTTTTTAAACGTTACAAAAACAAACCTAAATTGGCTATTAAACATTTAATGAAAATAAAAAAAGGTGAAGCTCTTGAAGCTTTATACAGAGAAGATATAGGCTATGTTGATATAATATGGGGAGATGAAAAACACGGATTATGTCATATAATTAAAAAGCACAAAAATGAAATAAAACAATTAGGTTTTGAAGTGGAAGACTTTATACCTATTATTTTTCAATATGGAGAATTTAATAAAAAGAAAAGCAAAGACAGTAAAATTGTTCTCGACAGCCAAATGTTTAGAATAATTATAAGCACTCATTATTTTGGAGAAGAAAGAAAATGGTTATTGAGTGCTTTTGATTTAAGAAAAAAAGCTCGCAAAAAATAGCGAGCTTTCAAAATTGTCAGAAACTTACAAAACCGTACTCGCTGTAAGTTTTACGTTTAGAACACTGCTCTAAACAACTGACATACAAATATACAAAATTATTAACCCAAAAATCAAGTATTATGACCAAAATTTTTGAAATCATCGGACACAACACATTTACAATCGTTGTAGCCATGCTTGTTTTAGGCTTTCTGGTCTATTCAACCCTAAATCTTTTTGAAAAAGAGATTAAAGCTTTTTTAAAGAAAAAGTTTGATATGTATGACCGGTTCGAAGTCCTTGACTTTGCCCGCCGGTATGCCCGAAAAAAATCAGACGTAAACGCCCATTTAATAGAAGTGGACAAAGAACTTAACGAATATAACAAAACCCGCAATTATGAAAAATAAAAGAAAACACATCTACAATTATCAGAACACCGTACGCCTGTCGGAAGACGAGTTAAACTACATCGGTGAAAATTACGCTTTTTTTTATTTCGTCAAGTTGTATTGGAGAAAATAAAATTGACAAATATTTGACAAAAAATTTCACCCATAAAAACACAAAGAGCTGATTAACAGCTCTTTATAACGTTTTTTGTGCGGGTGAAGGGACTAACACCCCCTTAATTTAAGCACAATAAAAAACGCCTTAAAACACTTGCCCACTATTGCAAACCTTAATATTTTCAGTAGTAAAAGCAAAACAAAAGAATTAAGCTAAATTAAACCGAATTAAAAAAAGTTAAATAATTGTCGGGAATATGTCGGGAATGTATTAAATTTGCAGTATAAAATTTTGCTATGAAAATACGTTACTTTGTAAAAAAGACTAAAAACAAGCCCACAAATATATATTGTCGGGTATGGGTGGGGCGTTCATTTGACAAAACAGCCAAAACGGGCATATATGTAAACTATGACGATTTTAGCAATGCAAAACAAAAGCTAAAACAAAAAGCCGATATAAAGAATAAGGACACGATAAACAACACCCTTACGGACTTGCGGGGTTATCTTATTGACAAATGGAATACCGACTACATAAAAAACAATATTGGGGACAACTGGCTTAAACAAGCCATACAAACGTATTTTAACCCCGATAGCACCCGCAAAGCAAGGGAAATATATTTTATTGACTGGATAAACGACTTTATAAGCAAAGCCGATACCCGAATTTATAAAGGCAAGCAAATAACACACCGCACCAAACAAACATATATCACACTCCGAAACAAGCTACAAGCATACGAAAAACACAAAGGCAAAAGGCTAAAATTCAAAGATATTACTTTGAAATTTTACTATGACTTTATAAACTATTGCAAGGCTATTGAAAAACTAAATAATAACACAATAGGCGGGTATATCAAAAATATAAAGCTATTTGCCCGAAACATTGAATTTGAGGGCTTACCCATAAGCAAGGACTACAAGCACCCCGAATTTATGGTATTACGCAACGAAACCAAAGATGTATATTTAACCGATGACGAAATAAACAGGATATACCAACACGATTTTAGCAACTCCGTAAGGTTAGACAATGCAAGGGACTTGTTTATAATAGGCTTACGCACGGGCTTACGGGTTAGCGACTTTATGAGGCTAAAAGATATAAATATACAAGAGGGCTTTATATCAATAGAAACCAAAAAAACGG
>Ga0256834_1001127_pt1 | contig 18631 bp, 14 predicted proteins | sample 4281140metaG_FD_190536 | JGI IMG/M metagenome (GOLD analysis project Ga0256834, IMG submission 190536) | Hydrothermal vent microbial communities from East Pacific Rise, Pacific Ocean - 4281-140 | ecosystem: Environmental > Aquatic > Marine > Hydrothermal vents | place: Pacific Ocean: East...
ATTATAAAAGCTAAAAATATTATTACAAATTTTGAAACTTCTTCTTTTTTTGCTCAAATATATAAAAGTAAATTTCCAAAAATGGCACTTCAAATATATCATCACATCAAAACAAAAGCTTTTAGTCCTCAATAAGTTGTAGCAAATCAACTTCCATCAGGGTTTACTTGAATATTTTTTACTCATCATCAAGTTAAAATAGTAAAAAAACTATGTCAAAATTCGTGTAAAAAAGTTACTAAAATTGTGATTGGATAAACGATATATTCTCAATAAGTAATAAAATATTTTAGAGCAAAATAAATAATACTTAGTATAAAAAGTATTAAAAAAATTTCTTGTTTTTCTTTATTTTTTATCATTTTTTTATTTTATTAAATTTTTTATGTAGCCCCTTTCTCCCAGAATGGGAGAGAGGATTCAGGAGAGAGGGAATTTTTTATAATTCCTTTAGCATATATTCTCAAACCAAACTATATCATCTTTTTTCATAATATCATCTAACTCAAACTCCTGCAATTACAGCCATTTTTTTATATCAATTTTTTATAGCAATTTTTTCAGCTTCAACAATTAATCTTTTTCAAAAACCTATATGTTGCCCAAAAGTACTACCTTTTTCATAAACTGATAATTGGTCTCAAAATGTATGAATTTCTCTAATTATTGCACATCATTCTAGTTCTGGAATAACTGATAAAATCCCCCTATCTGCCTTTCAGGCATCTTTCCCCCCAAGGGAGAAAGAATTATTTTTACTTTTTTCTATTCCCTCTCCCACGGGGGGAGGGTTAGGGAGGGGGCTTTCAGGTATTCTCAACCTAAGCAAACTAAAAATAGTTCTATCTTCCGGGTCTTCAAAAGTTAAAAAATATTCTTTTCAAGCACTTGCTTCATATTCAAAAGTATGCAAAATAGCTTTTTTTGGGTCATTTTTTCATTCTCTAATTTCTCTGTGTCTTGTATCTAACAATTTAATTCATTTTTTTTCTATTTTTTTTTCAACAATTTGTCTAAGATTTGCAATTATAGAACCTTCCAAAATTTCACTTGATGGAATATCTCTATAAGTTCTATTTAATCTCACATATTCTGGAATCATTATTTGTAATTCTGCTGTTAAATTTATCAAAGTTTCATCATCATAGGCTTTAAATTTTCAAGCTTTCCAAATATCAGTTAATTCAGAATTTTTTGTAACCATCATTGGATAAATTTTTAGCTCATCTGGTCTAAAATCAGGATTATCAAAAATTTCTCTCAAGGCTTTTTTATCAAGTTCTGGAGTTGAACCTAAAAGATTTGGCATCATATGAGCAACAACTTTGAAACCAGCATCTTTTAGTATTTTTGTGGCTTCTATACTTTCTTTATTTCAATGTCATCTTTTGTTGAGTTCATTTATTTCATCAATTGTAGTTTGATAACCAATCTCTACTCTTGTAACTCAATATTTTCTAAGTCTTTTAATTTCCTCCAAACTTACCCAATCAGGACGAGTTTCAATAGCTATTCAAATAACTCTAAGTCTTGAACTTTCATTTAATTTTTTTGCTTCTTCCAAATTTTTAGAAAGTTTTGCTTTATAACCTTCTTTTAATTTAAATTTTGCAAATTTATCATTTGATAAATCAGTTTTTTCTAAATAAACTTTCATATCATCATAAGTATTAAAAGCATCATAAATGGCTTTAATAAACATTTCTTGATATTTGGGAGGATAAACTGACCAAGTTCCACCAATAATTCTAACATCATTTTTTTCTATTTTATGCCCTGTAATTTCTAAAGCTCTAAGTCTATTATGAATTTGCATTATTGGGTCAAAATTGTTTAGCACAGCTCTTTGAACAGCTGGTTCATTTGGAATATATGATTTTGGTAAACCTTCAAAAGTTGGACAATAAACACATTTTCCAGGACAACCAAAAAATTCTGTTAAAAGAGAAATAACAGTTACTCAAGATAAACTTCTAATTCATCTTTTTCTAAGAATTTTTCTAAAAAATAAATTTTCTTCCAAAGTTCAATCAGCCATTAATTCCTCATATCTTTCAATTAATTCAATTGATTGAAAAGGTTTTGCTATTTTGAAATTTCAAGAAATACTATTATATTTTTTATAAATTTCATTTTTTAATTTATGAAAATCATTTTTTCAAAAATTTTCTGAATCCTTTTTTGTAGCTTCTAATCAAACTTTTAAAAGTTCATCAAGGATTTTAGTTTTATTTTCTATTTCAGTAATATTTGCCATATTTTTAATTATTTTAGTAAAAAAGTTTTGCTTTTTTGAAAAAAGTGATATAATAAGTTTACAAAAAAAGGTTACGTGCCTGTGGAGAGTGTAGAGTTATTCGCACTCTGTGAAGCAGGGAGGTTCCTTTTTTTTATTTAAATTTTAAAAAACTTATTTCTTCATTTACAAAATACTCAATAAATTCATCACTTATTTTTTCTTTTTCAGTAATATAAACTTCTCTTAATTTTCAAGAAATAAAATCAGCAAATTTTATTCATCAATATTTTTTAGAATTTTCAAAAGTAAAAGAAAATCATTTATATATTTTATGTTTTTTTAATTTTGTACTTTTGTTTAAAAGATTTTTTATATCTTCTTTATTTATAATTTAGCTTTAAATTATCAGCAATAATATTTATTTTATCAGGATTATTATCAATTTTGTTATATTTTATTGTCTGCAATAATAAAATTTCTAAACAAGAAAAATAATTTTCTCAATTTTCAAAATAATTTTTAGCATAAATTCAAATAAATTCTATATTTTTTCAAAATTTACTTTCTTTTAGAAAACAATAAAATTTTTCAATCTTATGTCTATATTTTTTGTCAAAACTTTTAACTTCTCATCAAATTTCTTTTATTCAATTTTCTTCTAAAAATTTTTTATACAAATTGTTAATAGTTCAAGGTTTTAAACTTGTAACTAATCCTGATAAAATAAATTTTCATCAATTTTTTGAAAGACATTTACTTTCATCTAAAAATATATACATTTTTATTTTTTAATAATTATTTTTCATCTTTTGTAGCCTCTTTCTCCCCCAAAATAGGGGAGAGAGAATTCAAGAGAGAGGGTTTGTAAAATTCAAAAGAAAGGTTTTTTTAAATATCCAAAGTTTTTAAAAATGCTTTGAATTCATCTTTTAAATCATCTCTTTTTATAGCAAAATTTACAACAGCTTTTAAAAAACCAATTTTGCTCCCAGTATCAAACCGAGTTCATTTAATTTTTACTCAATGAACATCTTTTTCTTTTCTCATAAGTTCAAAAGCATCAATAAGTCTAGTTTCTCAATCTCCAGAAAGTGGAGTTGATTTTTCTAAATATTCAAAAATATCTGGAGTTAAAACATATTTTCAAATATTTCAATTTCTTGATTTTGTAGCTTCTGCCTTAGGTTTTTCTAAAAATTTTTCTACCTTGAAAATATCACTAGAATCATTTGTTTCCAAAATTCAATAATTTCACATTCTTTCTTCTGGAACTTCAAAAGAACAAATAACAGGTGTCTTTTTTTCTTCATAAGCCTCAACTAATTGCCTTGCAGCAGAAACTTCATTGTCAATAATATCATCTCAAAATAAAACTAAAAAAGGTTCATCTCATATAAGATTTTTTGTTCTCAAAATAGCATCTCAATCACCTTTTGGATATGGTTGTCTAACATAAACTATATTTGCCATTTGATTCAAATCTTTTACAATTTTTAAATAATCAAATTTTCCTGATTTATCAAGTCTTTCTTCTAACTCAAAATTTGAATCAAAATGGTCTTCTATTGCCCTTTTACTTCTTCAAGTTACAATAATAATTTCTGTACATCAAGCTGAAATAGCTTCTTCAACAAGAAGTTGCATTACAGGTTTATCAATAATTGGAAACATTTCTTTTGGTAAAGCCTTTGTTGCTGGTAAAAATCTAGTTCACATTCAAGCTGCTGGAATAACACACTTTCTAACTTTTTGCATATTTTTATTTTTTTGCATAATTTTTTATTTAAAATATAAAAATTTGTTTGCATTATAAATATTTTTTAAAAAAAATCTAGTATTTTTTGCATTTTTTTTTTAGATATGATAAAATATAAATGTATCTTAAGAAAAAAACAAAATTTTCTTAAAAAATTTAATTTTATAAAATAAATATTATGAATAAAAACATCAGCAAATTTCTAACAATTTTTATAGTTTTCTCTTTTGTTTGAAATACTTTTGCTACAAATAATAATCCTATTATAAAACTAGAAAATACAAAAAAAGAAAACAGTATATTAAATGAAACTAATATTTTAAATGAACTTGAATTAATTTCAAAAAATATTTTTTCTAAACAAAATAATAAAAAAGAACTAAATATTCTTCATAAAAAAATAATTTCTTTAGAAGAAAAAATTGATACTTGAAAAATTAATTTAAATTCAAATACAAAATATAAATTCAAAATTTTAGCAAAAAATTTGGTTTGAAAAATTTTAAAAGTTTCAACTCTTGCAGAAAAGAAAAATGAAAAAAAAGAAATAACAAAAATTTTAGACAATTTATTTAATGAAGTTAAAATTGAAACAAAAAATGTTAATGTTACAAATGTTTTACTTAATAATATTTTTTCAGAAAAAAAAGTAACTAAAAAAGAAAATAAAGCAGAAAAAGAAGTTACAAAAGTTTTGAATAATTTATTTAGTGATATAGAAATCACAAAAGTAAAAAGCACAAAAATAGTAGATACAAAAAATATTGAGAAAATAATTACAAAACTTTTAGATGACGTTTTTATTGAAATAAAAACAAAAAATATTAATGTTACAAATATTTTACTTAACAATATTTTTTCAGAAAAAAAAGATATTAAAATTGGTATTAAAGATGAAGCTATAATAGATGATTTGATAACTAAAATATTAAATAATGATTTTAATATTTATAAAAATTCTAATAACTTAATATCTATATTTTTAAAGTAAAGAAATCTAAAAAACTAATTTAACTAAAAAACTAATTATTAAATAAAAAATTATGAACAAAAATATTAATAAATTTCTTTTAAGTATAATATTATTTTCTTTATTTTCTACTTCTTTAGCCATATCTGATGAATTTTCTGATTTAGATTTGAATATTACAGAAAAAGAAGTTTTGGAAGAATACAAAAAATTGAAAAAAGAAAAAGTACAAAAAGAAGTAATGAAAAAACAAATAAATTTTTTAAAGAAAAAAGTAAAATCAGAGCCTTCTCTTGTAATAGAAGAAAATGAGAAAAAGGAAAAACTTGTAGAAGAAAAAAAGGAAAAGGAAAAACTTGTAGAAGAAAAAAAGAAAAAAATTATAGCAAAAAAAATAAAAAAAGATAAAATTATGAAAAAGCAAATAGCTTTTTTAAGAGAAAAACTTAAAAGAGATAAATTAATTAAAGAACTTGATTTAATTTCTAAAAAACTTATTTTAAAACAAAAAAATGATTTAAAAAACTTAAAAATTCTTCATAAAAAAATAATACTTTTAGAAGAAAATATTGATGTTTGAGGAATGAATATAAGTTCAAATACAGAATATAAATTCAAATTATTTGCAAGAATTTTAACTTCAAATTTATTAGAGAAAATAGAGAAAGAAGAAAAGTCTAAAATTCTAATCACTCCTTCAAAGGAAAAAGTTGAAGAAAAAATTGAAAAAATAAAATTAAAAAAAGATGAAGAGTTAAAAAATATTAATATAAAAGATTCAGAAGAAGAATATGATGATGATGAACTTTTAAAAAATATTTTTGGTGATGATTTTCTAAAATAAATTTTTCTAAAAATCAATCCAAATATTTGATTTTATTAAACTATTTTAACATATTTTCTAAAAACTTTTCATCTTTTCTCCAATTTTTTCTGACCTTTACTCTTAAAGCTAAAAAAACTTTTTTTTCTAAAATTTCTTCTAATTCTTTTCTAGCTAAAGTTCATATTTCTTGAATTAATTTTCAAGCTTTTCAAATAACTATATATTTTTGAGAATCTGTTTCTACATAAATATATGCCACAATTCTGTACATTCTTGGAGTATCTTCTATTTCATCAACTTGAATAAAAGTTGAATGAGGTAATTCTTCTTTTGTATTTAAAAAAACTTTTTCTCTAATTATTTCAGAAATTCTAAAAGTCAAAGTTTGTTTTGTATAGAAATCTTTTGAAAATAAAAGTGGTCAATCTTTCAAATTTTCTTTTATTTTTTTTATTAATTCTTCAAAACCTTCCTTATTTTCTGAAGAAATTTTTAAATCAGTTTCTTTAATATTAGAATTTTTTGTAGTTTTATCAGATTTTGTAAAAACCTTTAAAATAGGTGTTTTTAAATCTTTAGTTAAATCTTCTATATATTTTTCTTCTTCCCCAGATATTCTTGAACTATCAATAAAATATAAAATTAAATCAGAATCATCTAATGTTTTTATAGCTTGATTATTTATTTGTTTATTGAAATTTTTTTCAGATTTATGAATTCAAGGAGTATCAAAAAAGATTATTTGAGAATCTGAATCATTAAAAATAGCTAGAATTTTTTTTCTAGTTGTTTGAGGAATATTAGAAGTAATTGCTATTTTTTCTCAAATCAAAGTGTTTATAAAAGTAGACTTTCAAACATTTGGTCTACCAATAATAGCTACAAATCATACTTTTTTTACTTCTTTAAAATCAGAAGTATTATCAATAATTTCTTGTAAATCAAGTTTTTGCATTTTATTTTATTTTTTATATTGTAAAATATTTTTAGTATTATACAAGTTTTTTTGAAAACACAAAAAAAAAGATAATTTTTTTATTTTATATATTATAGAAAACATATATAAAAAAACTTATAAATAATTTCTTAAAAAATTTTATTGACTTTTATAAAAAAAAATATAAAATCTGTCTGGCTTATTTTAAAAATTATAAAAAACAAAGATGTTAGGTAAATTAAAGAAAAGAAAAAGACTTAGAGTTCATGGGTTTTTAAAAAGAAGTTTAACTCCTTCTTGAAGAAAAATTCTAAAAAATAGAAGAAGAAAAGGAAGACATGAGTTAACTGTTTCTTATCCAAAAAGATTTCAAGAAATTAATGGTAAAGCTAAAATGCATATTATTGCTGGTGGAACTGCTAGAAAAAGTCCTTTTGATGGAAAATGAAATTATATAAAAAGAAGTAAATAATAAAAAATTATTATAAAATTTTTTAATATTTAACATCTTTTTTTGTGATAAAAAAACAATTCAGACAAAAAGAAAGAGAAGTAAAAAAGGTTTTATCTAAATGAAAGCCTTTTTTTTCTTATGGAATAGTTTTAAACTATTTACCAAATAAACTAAAACATAATAGATTTGCAATTGTTATTTGAGCAAAATCTGTAAAAAATAATGTACAAAGAGTTTTTTTTAGAAGAAAATTTTATGATTTTTCTATACTTTATATACATAAGGAAAAAAATAAATGAAATTCTAATAAAGATAAACAATTTTATGATTTTGTTTTTGTTATAAAAAAACAAAATAAATTAAATAAAAAAGATTTGAAAAATGTAGAAACATTTAAAAAAGATTTGAATTTTTTATTTAAAAAAGTATTATAAAAATTCTTAAAAAGAATAAAAATAAAAAATTTGTAATAAAAATAAAAAAAATATTTCATTAATCAAAAATAAATTATGAAAGCTAAAATTCTAGATTATATACTTATATTTCTATTAGCTTTTTTGATAATTAGTTTTTTTCAAGAAAAACCAGAAGAAAAACAAATTATTAAAAAATCTAATGTTATTGTTAATACAGTAGATAGTTCTTATACAGTTCCAGCAGCTATAAAACTAAATATAGAAAATAATACTGATAAAATTTTAAAAATAAATACTTGTGATGATATATCTATTTCTTATAATAGTCAACCAAAAAAAATAAATGATAAAAGTTTTTGTAAAGATTTAGTAATAAAGGCTAATTCAAAAGAAATAGTTAGTTATGTAAAAAATTATAATATTTTTGAAAAAGCTTGAAATTATGCTTTTAAAGTAGATATTTGAGAAAAAGAACCATTGTTTACTAATTTTGATATTGATATTAGATGAGTTTTTGGAAAATTTTTTACTTTCTTTTTGTATGCTCCTGTTTATAATTTATTTATATTCTTTGTTGAGAATACAGGAAATAGTCTTTTTTGGGCAATTATTTTGATAACTTTACTTATTAGGATTATTTTAATTTGGCCTCAACATAAAATGCTTGAAAGTCAGAAAAAAATGCAAATAATTCAACCAAAAATAAAGGAACTTCAAGCAAAGCATAAATGAAATCACCAAATTTTGGGACAAGAAATGATGAAACTCTATAAAACAGAAAAGGTAAATCCAATGTGATCTTGTGGTTTGCTTATTATACAAATGCCTATTTTGTTTGTTTTATATTATGTAATTATGTATATTAAAGATGATTCTAATCTTTTTTACCTTTATGAATTTTTGAAACCTTTTGATCTTTCAAAAATAGAACCAGTTTTTTATTGATTAGATTTATATTGAACTTGATGAGTTGTTGGTGTATTTTTATGATTAACTGTTGCTACTTTACAATTTCTTCAAGTTAGATATTCATTTAGCCAAAATAAACTTCCTGAAAAAACAAAAGAAATAGTAAAAAAAGATGATAATTCTTTAGCTTCAATGATGCCAGATCAAAAAGTTATGCAAAATTTTATGTTATTTGTACTTCCAATTATGGTTTGAGTTTTTACTTATATTTTTCCAGCAGGACTTTGAATATACTGGGGAATAACAACATTATTTATTTTAATACAACAATTAATTGTAAATAAAATACTCAAAAAGTCCAGTTAATTTTTAATAAAAAAGCTCTTATTTTTTTGACAAGAGCTTTTTTATTTGATAGAATATTTGTGTCGATATTATTTTTAATTATTTAACAATTTGATTATGTTAAGAAAAATTTTGGTAGCAACTGCTACAATAAGTACTGTTTTTATAGCTAGTCTTGGTATAACACAAGCAGCACCAGGTAACTATAAAGAAATTAAATGTGATACTGATTCAGCTTTTATTAATGAATCATGTGATCAATGTTTTACTGGAGATAAAGTAAAACAAGGTGATAATATATCTGAATTAACAGATAAATGGATTAATACTTCTACTTCTAAATTATTAATGTATGAAGCAGAACAAAAAGATCCAAAAATGGTAAATTTAGCTTGAGATAAAGTTAAAATAAAAAATAAAACTATTGGTGGTAAATTTTGGAAATATACTCCTGATTTAGAAGCTTTGAAAGATAAAGAATTAGATGGTTATGTTTTACAACCTGGAAAATCTGTAAATTGGATTGGAACTGTTAGAGGTGCCTCTTATAGTATAGAAAAAAATACTGTTCCTGCTGGACAAAATGTAGCAATGTTAGTTTATCCTATTTCTACTCATGCAATATTAGAAGATACAGAAGAAATTGTAATTAATGCAACAACTCATAAAGAGTGTGTTATTTATAAATCTGCTAAAACAGAAAAAAAAGAAGTAGCTAAAACTACACCTATTAAAACTAATATTAAACATGCTACTGAACAAAAAACAGGTCCAGAAATGTATATATTAATTTTATTAGCACTATTAATGTGAGGTTTTTTACTAAAAAGAAGAGTTTAGTTTAAATAAAAAACTTATTAAAAATACAACTTTAAAATAGTCTAAGCTCATAAAAGTAAGGGCTTAGGCTATTTTTTAAAAATTTATATATTAATTATTGTCTTATGCAAGCTAAAAACACAATAAAAAAACTTTTTATAATATCACTATTATTAATAATAACTTGACTTTTTACAAGTTGTGATTATAAAGAGGAAGATACAAAAACAAAAGAAATAACTACTAATTCTGAAAAAGAAACTGAAAGTGGTAATTTCAAAAAAATAAAAGAAGGTGAAGAAATTATTACTGTTGAAAGTTCAATATGAACTTGAACAATAGAAAATACTAATATTTCTCCTAATTGAGGTGGTTCAGCCAAAGGTTGAACAGAAACCTGAAAAAATCCTTTAAATTTATAAAATATTTAATTTTTAATTTTTTTAAACTATGTTAAAAAAAATATTATTATTTATAGTAAGCGTATTTATAATATGACTTTCTATAAATTCTGTAAATGCAACTAATTATGCAGATGACTCTTGTAATTCTTTTCCTGATTCAAATTCTTGTGGAAGCTGTTCTGATTGAGGAACAGTTTATGAAGGTGAAACAATTACAAACCTAAGTTATAGTTTTTATAATCCAGGACCAAATAATATAATTTATTTTGAAGATGATAACAAAATAAATTATACTTGGAATTCTTTACAACCAAATTTTACTATTTGGGAAACTTCAAATAATTTATTAAATTATACTAATTATTTTACTTGGCATACTCCAGGTAATAATCCTTGAGTAAATTTATTAAAAAATCCAAGTTTTGAAAATACATCAAACCATCCTGAAACTCCAGCTTACTGGACAGGAACTGCAAATACTACAAAAAAAGGTACTGCACTTCCTTCACATGGTAATTATTATGCTTTTACCCGGAAAAATAAAAGTTTTTATCAAGATGTTTCTATTCATTCAGCTAAAGGTTATAAATTAACTTTTGATGCTGCTTATAGATGGAATAAAGCTTGACAAAAAATAAAACTTTCTTACCTAAATTCTAATAAAGGTGTAATTAGTTCTAAAACTTTTAATGTAAATAAATTAGCAACTACTTCTAATAGATCACTTGCCCCTTGAGAATTATCTTTATCTACATCTCCTACTAATGCTAAATATATTAGAGTATTAGTAAGTAGTGGTAATTGAGAATTTATCAAAGTTGATAATATGAAATTGATAGAAACATGATGTGGTTATTCTTCTAAATATCATATTTTTAAACCTTGAGTTTCAGAAAAATTTTTAGTTTCTGGTCCACAAAAAGGTATAAAATTAAAGGAAGTAAAAACTGGGGCTGATAGAAATAAATATGCTTATAAACTTACTTACTTTGCAAAATATCGTAATATTAATAATGGAAAAGTTTGTGCTGAACCAACAGTAAAAACAAAAAGAGAATGTGTATTTTATAAACCTGCTTTTTGTTGAGATTGAGTTGTAGACACAAATAAATGAGAAGAATGTGATACTGCTAATCCAGGTTCAATTCCTTCTGGAAAAACTTGTTCTAATACTTGTAAATTAGAACAAAAAGATGCAACTTGTGATTGAATTGAAGTTGATCCATCTTCTTGAGATGCTCCTTTGAATGCAAATATTTTGTGTAAAGGAACAAATGTAACTGAATGATTTAATATAAATATAATTGATCAATTTTGAAATGTAATTTTTGATAAAAATTCTAATTCTTGATCAGCTGATTTTAAATTTAGTCAATCTTGAAAATATACAGTTAAATGTTATGCTGATAAAAAAATAAATAATCAATCTTGTACAAAAACTGTTCAAGTTTGAGAAGCTAAAAAAGCAAGTATTTCAATTGATAAAGTTGATATAAATCCAAATGATTTAGATTCAAAAGCTTGAAATGATACTCAAACAATTTATAAAAATAATGAATCTATTTTTAGAATAACTGTTAAAAATGATTGAGAAGTTGCTTTAAAAAACATAGATATTGTTGATAAACTAGCTCCAAATTGTAGTGGTTGGGGAAAAATTAATGTATATGAAATTTTAACTTATTATACAAATATAGATAAAAGATGGTTTGATTTATCATATAATATGAATATGAATCAATTATTTGAACCAGGTGAAAGTTTTTCTTATACTTGTAAATCTGATAAAATCTCAGAAGATTATACAAATGTTATTTCTATAAAAGCTGATCCAGTTAATCCTGATTTAGCTCCTGTTTCAGATGATGATGATTCTAAGGTTATAATTAAAGAAGTTAATCCTAAAATAAATATAGTTATTTATTCTAAAAACCCTAATGACTTAGATTGAGATAAATCTCATACTCCAAATGATGATACTCAAACAATTATTTCAGAAGACAAATGAGTTTTTGAAGTTGTTGTAACTAATAACTGAAAAGAATGATTAAAAGATGTTTATGTTCAATCTAATAATCCTAGTTGTTCTAAAACAAAAGCAGAATTATTAGCTTTAATTAAACAAACTTGAAATAAAGATAATATTTTAGATCCAAATGAAAAAGTTATTTATAGTTGTGAAAAACCTAATATAACTTCAAATGAAATTATAACTGTTGATGTTATTGGTACTGGTGTTATTTCAGGAGAATCTGTTGATGATAATGATCCAACTAAAGTTGTTACAAAAAATTCTCCTTCTGTAAAAATAGTTAAATACTCTGCTAATCCAGATGATTTAGATCCAAATAAGTGAGATGAAGAAAATGATAATGATACACAAACAGTTAAAAAAGGTTCTAAGGCTGTTTTTAAAATAAAAGTAACAAATACTTGAGTTGAAGATTTGGTTGATGTAAAAATAACTGATCCTAAAGCTCCAAATTGTGATAAAACTTTTGATGAATTAAAAGTAGATGAAACAAAAACTTATACTTGTGAAAAAGATAATACAATTGTTGATTATACAAATGTAGCAAGTGTAGTTGCAAAATGAAAAGATACTTGAGTAACAACTCCTATAGATTCAGATCCTACTGAAATAAAAGTTGTTGAACCTGACCCAGAAATTGAAATAGTTATTTATTCTAAAAATCCTGATGATTTAGATTGAGATACATCTCATGATCCAAGTGATGATAGTCAAAAAATTAGTTCAGGAAATAAATGAGTATTTGAAGTTATTGTAAAAAATAATTGACAAGAATGATTAAAAGATGTTTATGTTGAATCTAATAATACTAATTGTTCTAAAACAAAAGAAGAATTATTAGTTTTAATTAAACAAACTGGAAATAAAGATGCTATTTTAGACCCAGATGAACAAATAGTTTATAGTTGTGAAAAAGATAATATAACTTCTGATAAAACCATAACAGTTGATGTTAAAGGTACTTGAGTAACTTCTAATGAAAATGTAATTGATAATGATCCAACTAGTGTTTTAGTTGAATCACCAAGTATTACAATAGAAAAATATTCTTGAAATGAAAATGATTTAGATGGAACAAAAACTCATGATTTTTCTGATGATAATCAAAAAGTTTCAAATAATGCAATAGCTGTTTTTAAAATAACAGTAAAAAATAATTGAACTGAAGATTTGAAAAATGTAATAATTTCTGATACACTTGCTCCAAATTGTAATAAAACTATTACAGAATTAAAAGTTTGAATAGAAGACACTTATGAATGTGAAAGATCAAATACAACTTCTAATTATACTAATAGTGCAACAGTAAGAGCTAAATGAGTAAATTCTAACACTCCTGTAACTGATACTGATACAACAGAAGTACAAATAGATTGATCAATTAATAGTCCTGAAGACATTGAAATAGAAAAATATTCTTGAAATGAAAATGATAGAGATGGAACAAAGACTCATACAATAAGTGATGATAGTCAAACAGTATATAAAGGTCTTAAGGCTGTATTTAAAATATCAGTAAAAAATTCTTGAAGAGTTGATTTGAAAGATGTTGAAGTTACTGATGAAAAAAATCCAGAATGTAATAAAACTATTTGAAATTTAGCTATTGGACAAGTTTATGATTATGAATGTACTACTACAAATGGTATTACTGATAATTATACAAATACAGCTAAAGTTACTTGAAAAAATGAAAATACTGGTAGAGAAGTTTCTGATGAAGATGATACAGAGATATTAGTTACAAGTGGTTGAGGTGAAGAATGTACTACTAATTGTTGAGGAAGAACTTCTACTAGATGTGTAAATATAGATTTAGATGCTCAATCTAATTATTCTGATTGAATAGAAGTAACTTGTGAAGCAAGTAAAAAAACTACTAATTTTAGAATAGATTGTTGAAATGGTGAATATATAGAATGAAGAGCTTGAAATACAAGATTAGATTGAACTGAAAATACAAAATTACACTTTTCATGAGTTTGTGCATATTCAGCAAATGTTAGAAATATAAAATGTGAAGTTTCAGATTTAGGACATAATAGATATAGAACAAGTGATAGTTGTGAAAATACTGATGGTATTATTCCTCCTCCAATAATAATTGACAGATGTTGAGATTGAATTCTTGATGAATATCCAACAAGGGGTAGAAATCCAGAACAATGTGATTTATGAGATGATGATAATTGAACTGGTAAATGATGTAGTGGTACTTGTAAATTAACAGATACACATCCAGATGTTGAGAAAAATTATATATGTTGAGATGGTATAGTATGAGAAAGAGAAGATTCAAATTATATTGATGAATGTGATTATGGTCCTGATGCAGATTGGCCAAAATGGTGTGATAAAAGCACTTGTAAAATTGACATAATAACTATTCCAGCTGGTTGAGAATTAAAAATTATTTTTCCAGAAAAAAATAAAATTGTTTGAGATGCTGTAGATTTATTTTGACCAAGATTATTAGGTAATAATAAAAAAGTTATCTTAAAAAATACTTGAGTTAGAAGTTTGGCTTTTGATACAAATGAAACATTAAATTTAATTGTAGAACAAGGAGATACAGTATTAACTGGTGATCTTATTAATAATAATAACCATATAAATATTTCTAATAATTTAACAAACTGATTTTTACAACCAGGAAAATCTATTGAGTTTACTGTTTGAAATGCAAAAACAACTACAAGTGATATTGGTTCAAGTGATGATTTTGCAGATGCAAAAATAATTGCAACTATTCAAACTTGAGACAGCTCAGCTGATGATGATTTAAAAGAAGCATATTTTGCAAGAACATCTAATATTAGAGTAGCAAGACCATGAGTTTCTACACTTGGTGCTTGAAATACTAAATATAATACAGAAACTTGATCTACTATTGATATAAATAATGTAAATAGTTCAGATAATAACTTTGTTGGTTGAAATATTTGAAATACTCATAGTAGAACAGCTAGAGCTGATGATAATATTAATACAAATAATAACACTGTAAGTATTGGGAATAACAATGCTACTAATTCTTGGACAAGTTATAATTGATTAAGTAATGTTAAAATTATTAGTTGAGATGTAACTATTGATAATACATTTATTATTCCTACTGAAGCTACAACATTTATTGTAGAATGAAATTTAACTATAAAAGAAGATATAACTCCAAATAAAAATATTGCATTTGTAGTTAAATGATGAGATTTAATAATTAAAAATAGTGTAGAAGAATTAAATTGAACTTATATTGTAATAGGTAATAATAAAAAAATTAAATGAGAAGAAAATACTACTACTTCTACACAATTAGTAGTAAAAGGTTCTTTATATTGAGATATTAATCATTTAGTTTCTAAAAGAACTTATGTTGATTGAAATCTAAATTCTGATGATGCTCTTTCTATTTGAACTTTATTAGATTTTGATTCTGATTTATATAATGATCCAGCTCCTCTACTTAGTGAATTCTTAAGTGAATATACTAATGCAGCTAGAATTGCTAGATAAAAATAGAAATAAAAAAACTTAACTTTTTAAAAAGTTAAGTTTTTTTTTGTTAATTAAGTAAATAGAAAAAATGTTGAATTAAAAAAAATCAGTAAAATTTAAAAAATAGTTTTAAATTTGTAAAAGAATAAAAAAAATATATAATAATATTAATAAATTAGTAGAAGATTTAAAAAAATAAAAATAGAATATTTTGATTTAACAGGAAAAAAGTATACAGAAATATTTGATTGATTTTTAGCAAGAATTTTTCAACATGAACATGACCATTTAGAGTGAATTTTATTTGTAGATAAAGTAAAATATGGAGATTTATTTACTGAAGAAGAATATTTAAAAATAATAAATTTTAAAAAATAACTATGAAAAAATTTGATAAGTATTTTTTTAGAAAATATTTGATAGAATGAGATCAAATGCTTTTAGTTGTGCATAAACATATAATTGAAATTCTTGATAAATATCTTTTTTGGATGACTTTTTGAGTTTTAATTCCTAGTTTTTTATATTATTATTCTGATAATTTCAAAGAAATTCCATTTTATATGCTTGAAATTTGGTTATTTTTTGTTTTTATAAAAATGGTTTATGATATTTTTGATTGGTATAATGATGTTTGGATAGTAACAAATACTGGAATTATAGAACTTAATTGGTCACTTTTTACAAATGATGTTGTTTCAGTAAAATTTGAAAAAATTGAATGAATGCAAGTTGAACAATATTGATTTATAGACACTTTACTAAATAAATGAGATTTAGTAATTCATAAAATTTGAGATGATAGTTTTGTTTTGGAAAATGCTGCAAATCCTTTCAAAGTTGTTGATGAAGTAGGAGAAATTAGAAAAGATGAAGGGGAAGAAAACTTTGATAATAATATGTGATATAATTCCTGAATGTGATGACAAGATATGTGAATTTTGGCAAATGCTTTGAAATGAGTTGTTTGAGAATATTTAGAAAAAAAATGAATAGAAAATTCTGAAAATATTATTAGTAATGAAGCTTATAAAAAAGCAGAAGCAAAAAAATATATAGAAAAAATAGAAGTAGAAGAAGGAACTTTGGATTTGAGGTAGTAGGGTTTTAATGTTTTGTATTTAGTTTAGAAAAAAATAGGCTAAGTGTTAAAAAACTGGAAAAATATAAAAAAATTTTAAAAAATAAAAAAAATCTATGGCAAAATTTTATGACACAATTCTTGGAGAATATATTCAAAATCCTGGAGTTAGAGGTCTTTCTCTTGATAAACTTTCAGAAAAATATTTTGATTATGAAATGATACATTATGATGAAATTACTAATAAATGAAAAATAAGTTTTGAAGAAATTTCTTTAGAATTGGCTTGAAAATATTCTTGAGAAGATGTTTATATGACTTATAAATTATTTAAAAAACAAGAAAAAGAAAAAATAATAGAAAATCAAGTTTTAGAAAATATAGAAATTCCTTTAATAGAAGTTTTAAAAAATATGGAAATTTCTTGAGTAAAAGTAGATAAAAATAAATTAAAAAAATTATGAGAAATTTTGAAAGAAGAAATAAAAGGTCTTGAACTTGTTATTTTTGATTTGGCTAAAGAAGAATTTAATATAAATTCACCAAAACAAGTATGAGAAATTTTGTTTGAAAAACTAGAGTTACCAAAATGAAAAAAAACAAAAACTGGTTATTCTGTGGGAGTAGAAGTGCTAGAAAATTTATCAAAAGAATATGAAATTGCTGAAAAAATTTTAAATTATAGACATTATAAAAAACTTTTATCAACTTATATTGATGGAATTTTAAAAATTTTAAGCTCGGACGATTTTATTTATACAAGTTATAATCAAACAGTTACAACAACTGGAAGACTTTCAAGTACAAAACCAAATTTGCAAAATATTCCTGTTTGAAATTGAATTGCTGGAGAAATAAGATGAGCTTTTATTTCTAGATTTGAATGATGAAAAATTATGTGATTTGATTATTCTCAAATAGAAGTAAGGATTTTGGCTATGATGAGTAGAGATGACCATTTGCTTGAAGTTTTTAAAAATTCTGGAGATATTCATCAAGCTACTTGAGAATTTATTTTTGAAAAAAAAGATATTTCAGCTTCTGAAAGAAAAATAGCTAAAGCTGTAAATTTTTGAGTAATTTATGGAATTTCAGCTTTTGGGCTGTCTAAAATGATAAATATTTCTGTTAAACAAGCCAAAATTTATATTGAAAGATTTTTTTTGAAGTATGGAGAAGTAAAAAATTTTTTTAATGATATAATTTTGAATGCTGAAAAAAATGGTTTTGTAGAAAGTTTATTTGGGAGAAAAAGATATATTGCCTGAATAAATGATAGAAATAAAATGATAAAAAATACAGCTGAAAGAGAAGCAAAAAATATGCCAATTCAATGAACAAATGCAGATATTATGAAATTAGCAATGATTGATATAAATAATTTTATGGAAGCCCCCTTATCCCCAGCCCTTTCCCCCCAAGGGAGAAAGGGAGAGAAATTAAAATCAAAAATGATTATTCAAGTTCATGATGAAGTTATTTTTGATGTTTTCCCTGGAGAAGAAAAAATTTTACAAAAAAATGTAAAAAAAATAATGGAAAATATTTTAATAAAATATAAAAAATACTTTACTTATACAATAAAAGAAGAAGATTTGATAGATTTGAAAGTAGATTTTTCTATATGAAATAGTTGGAAAGAAGCTAAATAATTTCTTTTAAAAAAAGAAAAACTTTATTTAATAAAAAAAAATTATGAAAAAATTCCCTCTCTCTTGAATTCTCTCTAAAAAAGCTTTTACTCTAATAGAACTAATAGTAGTAATAACAATATTAGCAATTTTATGAACTGTAGCTTTTATGTATTGGCAAAGTTATGTTAAAGATACAAGAGATGCTGTTAGAACAACAGATTTATGAAGTATGATAAAAAGTCTAGATATATTTAAAATAAAAAAATGATATTTGCCAGAACCAACAGATTTTAAAATAGTAACTTATAGTTGAG
>Ga0256834_1001128_pt1 | contig 18617 bp, 14 predicted proteins | sample 4281140metaG_FD_190536 | JGI IMG/M metagenome (GOLD analysis project Ga0256834, IMG submission 190536) | Hydrothermal vent microbial communities from East Pacific Rise, Pacific Ocean - 4281-140 | ecosystem: Environmental > Aquatic > Marine > Hydrothermal vents | place: Pacific Ocean: East...
GAAGGTTCTCAATGTCAGCTGGGTTCCGGGCTCACCGATTGATTGGGCGGCAACTACCCCGACCGCTTCACCTTTTTCGACCATTTCACCGGTTGCTAAATTTCGCCCGTAACATTTGGCACATATTCCATGCTTGGCTTCACAGGTTAAAGGAGAACGAACTTCAACAGATTCAATTGAAGTTGATTCGATAATTTCAACTTTTTCTTCGGTTATTTCTTCGCCGGCTGCCACAATAATTTCATTGGTTTCGGGGTGATAGATATCGTCCAAAGCCACACGTCCCAAAATACGTTCACCCAATGTTTCAACTATTTCGTTGTTTTTCTTTAAGGGTTTAACTTCGATACCGCGTAGTGTTCCGCAATCTTCTTCACGCACCACAACATCTTGTGACACATCGACCAGACGACGGGTCAAATAACCGGCATCAGCCGTTTTGAGTGCCGTATCGGCCAAACCTTTACGAGCACCGTGAGTTGAAATAAAATATTCTTGAATGGACAAACCTTCTTTAAAGTTTGCCAAAATCGGATTTTCGATAACTTCACCGCCGCCGGCAGTTGATTTTTTGGGTTTTGCCATCAATCCACGCATACCTATTAACTGTCTAATTTGGTCGCGTGAACCCCGTGCACCGGAATCGAGCATCATATAAACCGAATTAAATCCTTCTTCATCATTTTTAATTCTATCCATTAATATTTGGGTTAATTCGGCATTGGCAGAAGTCCAAATATCTACGGTTTTATTATATCTTTCTTTTTGTGAAATGATACCTTCGGCATATTGTTCTTTAATGGCATCTACTTTCTTTTGAGCATCTGCTACTATTTTTTTCTTTTCTTCGGGGACCATAATGTTACTCAATCCGAAAGAAAGTCCGCCTTTAAAGGCATAATAGTATCCCATTTGTTTAATGGCATCTAAAAATTGAGCCGTAGTCGGCACATCGGTTCGTTTTAAGATGTCGGATATAATACCACGCAAGGAGCCTTTGGTCAAAATTTTATTGATAAAAGGCACACCTTCGGGTTTTACTTCGTTAAACAACACCCTGCCTACCGTTGTTTCTATAATATGGTCAAAGGCTTTTCCTTCTTCGTCATAATCGGTGATATTGACATTGATTAGAGCATGCAAATCTACCTTTCCTTCATTTAAAGCTATTTTTACTTCTTCGGGGGAGTAAAAAGTCATACCTTCACCTTTGACACCTTTACGTGACTTGGTGATATAATACAATCCTAACACCATATCTTGTGAAGGAACCGTAATTGGTGATCCGTTGGCCGGATTTAAAATATTTTGCGATGACAACATTAGAAGTTGGGCTTCTAAAATAGCTTGCGGTCCCAAAGGCAAGTGCACCGCCATTTGGTCACCGTCAAAGTCGGCATTAAACGCCGTACACACCAAGGGGTGTAAACGAATGGCTTTGCCTTCGATCAATTTGGGTTGAAAAGCTTGAATACCCAAACGGTGCAAAGTAGGGGCACGGTTGAGCAGTATGGGGTGTCCTTTTAAGACATTTTCCAGAATATCCCAAACAATGGGATCTTTGCGGTCGATTATTTTTTTGGCTGATTTCACGGTTTTAACCACACCTCTTTCAATCAATTTTCTAATAATAAAAGGTTTGTATAGCTCGGCAGCCATATCTTTGGGAATACCAGCTTCATACAATTTGAGGTTGGGTCCTACCACAATAACCGAACGGGCCGAATAATCGACACGTTTACCCAAAAGATTTTGACGAAAGCGTCCTTGTTTTCCTTTGAGCGAATCGGACAATGATTTTAAGGGACGATTCGATTCGGTTTTTACAGCTGATGATTTACGGGTATTATCAAACAACGAATCGACCGATTCTTGCAGCATACGTTTTTCGTTACGCAAAATTACTTCGGGTGCTTTGATGTCCATTAAACGTTTTAAACGATTATTTCTAATAATAACTCTTCGGTATAAATCGTTTAGATCGGAAGTAGCGAAACGACCGCCGTCCAGAGGAACCAAAGGACGTAATTCGGGAGGGATAACGGGAATGATATTCATTACCATCCATTCGGGTTTGTTAGGGCGTCTTTCGTTGGCTTTTCTAAAAGCTTCGACTACTTGCAAACGTTTTAAAGCTTCGGTTTTGCGTTGTTTTGATGTTTCGTGATTGGCTTTGTGTCGCAGTTCGTAAGAAAGTTCGTCCAAATCAATGGCTGCCAACAAATCACGGATAGCTTCGCCTCCCATTTTGGCTACGAATTTATTAGGGTCCGAATCTTCGAGATATTGGTTTTCAGCCGGCAATTTTTCCAATATATCTTGGTATTCTTCTTCGGTCAAAAATTGCATTTTTTGTAAAGGGTTGCCTTCGGCATCGACAGCAGGTCCCGGATTGATAACCACATAACGTTCGTAGTAAACAATCATTTCGAGTTTTTTGGTAGGCAAACCTAACAAATAGCCTATTTTGTTGGGTAACGACCGGAAATACCAGATATGTACTACCGGCACCACCAATTCGATGTGTCCTACGCGTTCGCGTCTTACTTTTTTTTCGGTAACTTCCACGCCGCAACGGTCACAAACAATTCCTTTGTAACGGATACGTTTGTATTTGCCACAAGCACATTCGTAGTCTTTAATAGGTCCGAAAATACGTTCACAAAACAAACCGTCTCGTTCGGGTTTGTGTGTTCGGTAGTTGATGGTTTCGGGTTTTAGCACCTCACCTCTTGAAGCTTTTTTGATACGCTCCGGTGAAGATAAACCAATTGATATTCTATCGAACTTTATAGTGGTATATTTATTTCTTTTTGCCATAATTGTTGCTGGTATTAATATTTATCCGTTTTGTTTTTTTCCAAAACATCGTTTCCTTCTTTATCTTCAAGTCTTACATCGAGACCTAAACCTTTTAGTTCGTGCATCAGCACGTTAAATGACTCGGGAATTCCGGGTTCGGGCATGGTTTCGCCTTTAACAATGGCTTCATAAGCTTTGGCTCTTCCCATAACATCATCGGATTTGATGGTAAGCATTTCTTGCAAGGTATGTGAAGCTCCGTATGCTTCGAGTGCCCAAACTTCCATTTCTCCCAAACGTTGTCCTCCGAATTGTGCTTTACCGCCCAAGGGTTGTTGGGTAATGAGGGAATAAGGACCTATGGAGCGAGCGTGCATTTTATCGTCAATCATGTGTCCCAATTTCAGCATATAAATTACACCTACTGTTGCCGGTTGGTCAAAACGTTCTCCGGTTCCTCCGTCATACAAATATGTTTCACCGAACTCGGGCAAACCGGCTTCTTTGGTCAAAGCGATTATATCGTCTTCGGAAGCTCCGTCAAAGATAGGTGTGGCAAATTTTTTGCCGGTTTTTAATCCTATCCAACCCAAAACGGTTTCGTAAATCTGACCGATATTCATACGCGAAGGTACCCCAAGCGGGTTCAACACGATATCGACCGGTGTTCCGTCTTCTAAGAAAGGCATATCTTCGCGTCGAACGATTTTGGCGACAATCCCTTTGTTACCATGACGCCCTGCCATTTTATCACCGACTTTCAATTTACGTTTTTGAACGATAAATATTTTAGCCAATTTTAAAATACCGGCAGGTAATTCGTCTCCTACGCTAATGGCAAATTTTTCGCGGCGTAGATTACCTTTTAATTGATTAAGTCGAATTTTATAATTATTGATTAACTCCGATATTAATTCGTTGGTGTGTTTGTCGGTTGTCCATGTTCCTTGTGTCAAATGTTCAAAGTCTTGCACCGAATTCAACAATTTAAGGGTAAATTTCTTTCCTTTGGGGAATATATCTTTACCCAAATCGTTTTTAACACCTTGTGCCGTTTTGCCATTAACCAGTGCAAATAGTTTTTCGATTAAACGCTGACGCAAGGCTTCGTATTTGGTTTCAAAGTTTTTTTCGAGTTCTTCAATTTTAACTTTGTCTTGTGCCGTTTTGCGTCTGTCTTTAATGGACCGGGTAAAGAGTTTTTTGTCGATAACCACACCTCTAAGCGATGGAGATGCTTTTAGAGAGGCATCTTTTACATCGCCGGCTTTATCTCCGAAGATAGCTCTAAGCAATTTTTCTTCGGGGGTAGGGTCTGATTCTCCTTTGGGGGTAACTTTACCTATTAGAATATCACCGGGTTTAACTTCGGCACCAATACGTATCATACCGTTTTCGTCCAAATCTTTGGTAGCTTCTTCGCTTACGTTCGGTATATCATTGGTTAGTTCTTCTTGTCCTAATTTGGTATCACGTACTTCCAAAGCATGTTCGACAATATGTAGGGACGTAAAATAGTCGTTACGCACAACGTCTTCCGAAATCACGATGGCGTCCTCAAAATTGTATCCGTTCCAAGGCATGAATGCCACACGCAGATTTCGTCCTAAAGCCAATTCGCCTTTATCGGTAGCATAACCTTCGGTTAGCACTTGTCCTTTGGTTACGCGATCACCTTTTTTTACTATCGGTGTAAGGTTAATGGTGGTATTTTGGTTGGTTTTTCTAAATTTGACCAATTCGTAAACTTTTTCGTCGTCGTCAAAACTCACTAGTTTTTCTTCTTCGCTTCGGTCATATTTGATAATGATTTTTTTGGCATCGACATAAGTAACTATTCCGTCACCTTCGGCATTGATAAGGATTCGAGAATCTTGCACCAATTTGCGTTCCATGCCGGTTCCGACAATGGGAGCTTCGGGTGTTAGCAAGGGTACCGCTTGTCGCATCATGTTGGAGCCCATCAAAGCCCTGTTGGCATCGTTATGTTCCAAGAAAGGAATAAGTGAAGCCGAGATAGAAGCAATTTGATTGGGGGCTACATCCATATAGTTTACTTCCTCTTTATTGACTACGGGAAAATCGCCTTCTTCTCGGGCAACCAAATGTTTGGGAATGATATTTCCTTGTTCGTCGGTAGCGGTTTCGGCTTGGGCTATTTTTTTGCCTTCTTCTTCTTCGGCGGTTAAATATTTGATAGGTTTGTCGTATTGGACTTGTGCATTTTGCACTTCGCGATAAGGGGTTTCGATAAAGCCCATATCATTTATTTTGGCATAAACCGCCAATGAGGATATCAAACCGATATTGGGTCCTTCGGGTGTTTCGATGGGACATAAACGTCCGTAGTGAGTGTAGTGAACGTCTCGTACTTCAAAACCTGCTCTTTCGCGAGATAAACCACCGGGTCCCAGTGCCGACAAACGACGTTTATGTGTAATTTCGGACAAGGGATTGGTTTGATCCATAAATTGAGACAACTGGTTGGTGCCAAAGAAAGATTTAATCACCGAAGATAATGTTTTGGCATTGATTAAATCTATCGGTGTAAATACTTCGTTATCACGAACATTCATACGTTCACGAATGGTTCGCACCATACGTGCCAAACCTACGCCAAATTGTTGAGAAAGTTGTTCGCCTACTGTTTTTACACGTCTATTAGACAAATGGTCTATATCATCCACTTCGGTTTTGGAATTGATAAGTTCTATCAATTGTTTGGTAATGGTAATGATATCTTCACGAGTTAATACTTGAACATCTAAGGGTATGTCCAATCCTAATTTTTTATTGATACGATAACGTCCTACTTCTCCTAAACTATAACGTTGATCGGAAAAGAACAATTTATCGATAATTCCGCGGGCGGTTTCTTCGTCCGGCGGATCTGCATTACGCAATAATCTGTATATGTATTCGACCGCTTCGCTTTCGGAGTTGGTTGAATCTTTTTGTAATGTGTGGTATATGATGGCAAAGTCGGATTGTGATATATCCTCTTTGTGCAATAATATGGTTTTGGCACCCGAATTTAAGATGTCTTCAATATGTTCTTTTTCGATGACGGTATCGCGGTCCAAAATAATTTCATTACGTTCTATGGAAACAACTTCACCGGTATCTTCGTCGACAAAATCTTCGTGCCATGTTTTGAGTAAGCGAGCTGCCAATTTGCGACCGATAACTTTTTTTAATCCTGTTTTTGAAACTTTGACTTCATCGGCAAGGTCAAAAATTTCCAAAATATCTTTATCTCTTTCATATCCAATGGCACGCAAAAGGGTTGTGATAGGTAATTTTTTCTTACGATCGATATAAGCATACATGACATTGTTAATATCTGTAGCAAATTCGATCCAGGAACCTTTGAATGGAATGATACGGGCGGAATACAATTTGGTTCCGTTTGTATGTAAAGATTGCCCGAAGAATACACCGGGAGAACGGTGTAATTGAGAAACAATTACACGCTCGGCACCGTTAATAACAAAAGTTCCGCGGGGTGTCATATAAGGAATATTGCCGAGATAAACATCTTGAACAACGGTTTCAAATTCTTCGTGTTCGGGGTCATTACATTCCAATTTTAAGCGTGCTTTAAGCGGCACGCTGTAAGTAAGTCCGCGTTCGATACATTCGTGTATGGAATAGCGTGGCGGATCGACAAAATAGTCTAAAAAAGATAATTCGAATTGGTTGCGTGTATCGGTAACCGGAAAATTATCTTGAAAAGTTTTGTAAAGTCCTTCGTTGGTTCTGTTTTCGGGTTTGGTTTCGAGTTGGAAAAAATCTTGGAACGATTTTAATTGAATAGCCAATAGATCCGGATACTCTGGAATGTTTTTTACGGAAGAGAAATTGATTCTTTGATCATTCTCTTGTGTGCGTAGGTCTTTTGTATTATTTGTCATATTGGTAGGACAAAATTAAGGGTTATCAAAATTGTTAAAATAGCTGAAAATCAGCCAGTAAGGCACATTACATTTTTTATATGCAAAATGGTTTAGGTCTGCCCCGATGGGTCGGGAAGACCTAAACCAAAAAATATTATATGTTAGAACTATTTAAGCTCTACTTCGGCACCGGCTTCTTCCAAAGATTTTTTGATACCTTCGGCTTCATCTTTGGAAACACCTTCTTTGATAGGAGCGGGAGCGCTATCGACAACTCCTTTTGCTTCTTTAAGTCCCAAACCGGTTAATTCTTTAACTAATTTAACAACTGCCAATTTGGATGAACCGGGGGCTTTAAGAATTACATCAAATTCGGTTTTTTCTTCGGCACCACCGTCAGCACCACCGGCTACGGGTCCCGCTACTGCTACAGCTGCTGCTGCAGGTTCTATGCCGTATTCTTCTTTCATAATATCGGCTAATTCGTTAACTTCTTTTACGGTTAAGTTAACCAATTCTTCTGCTAATTTTTTTAAATCTGCCATTTTCTATCGTTTTTATTGTTTAAATTAAATTTTAGTTAGTATTTATTCAGACTTCTCTGATAAGGTTTTTAAGATGCCTGCCAGTTTGCCACCACCCGATTTAAGAGCGGAAATAACATTTTTGGCAGGAGATTGTAACAATCCTATTAGTTCGCCCAATAACTCTTCTTTGGACTTGATATTGATGAGTGTATCGAGTTGGTTATCGCCGAGGTAAACCGATTCTTCAATCCAAGCACCTTTTAAAACGGGTTTATCGGATTTTTTTCTAAAGTTTTTGATAATTTTAGCCGGTTGGTTTCCTACATTGGATAACATTAAGGCCGAATTTCCAACCAATACATCTTTTAATTCACCAAAATCTTTGTCGGACTTATCCATGGCTTGTTGCAACATGGTATTTTTTACCACTTGCAGTTTGACATCGCTGCCATAACAAGCTCTGCGTAAGTCGGAAGTAATTTGTGCGTTAAGACCTAAGATGTCCACGATATAGATTACTTCGTATTCGGAAAGTTTTTGGGTTAATTCGTCTATTAATTGAGCTTTTTGTTCTCTTGTTCTCATTGTTTGATTTTTTGGGTCAAATTAGACACTTTTGGGATCGACTTTAATACCGGGGCCCATGGTTGAAGACAAGCTTATACTTTTCATATAAGTTCCTTTGGCTGCCGAAGGCTTCAACTTATTAAGGGTTGTGATTAGCTCGACGGCATTTTCTTTAATTTTTTGAGGTTCAAAGGAAACTTTGCCTATGGCGGCATGCACTATTCCGGTTTTATCAACTTTAAAATCGATTTTACCGGCTTTTACTTCTTTTACCGCTTTACCTACTTCCATGGTTACCGTTCCGGTTTTGGGGTTCGGCATTAAACCGCGAGGTCCTAAGATACGACCCAAAGGTCCTAATTTTCGCATTACACTGGGCATGGTAATGATTACATCGACATCTGTCCAGCCTCCTTTGATTTTATCAAGGTAGTCGTCCAGTCCTACGTAATCGGCACCTGCTGCTTTTGCTTCTTCTTCTTTATCGGGAGTTACCAAAGCCAAAACTTTTTTGTCTTTACCGGTTCCGTGTGGCAAAGTAACCACACCTCTAACCATTTGATTGGCTTTACGAGGATCTACTCCAAGTCTTACGGCTATATCAACAGATTCATCAAATTTAGCCGGTGCTATTTCTTTGACTAATTTTGATGCTTCTTCCAAAGTATAAACTTTGTTTTTGTCAATTTTTGATAAAGCCTCTCTTCTTTTTTTACTTAATTTTGCCATTTCTAAAATCGTTTATTAATTAAAAGGATTTTCTCCGTCAATGGTTAGTCCCATTGATCTTGCCGTTCCGGCTACCATTTTCATTGCCGATTCAACGCTAAAAGCGTTTAAGTCGGGCATCTTGTCTTCTGCAATTTGTCTTACTTGTTCCCAAGTAACACTACCTACTTTTTTTCGGTTTGGTTCGCCGGATCCTTTTTTGATTTTAGCCGCTTCCATTAGTTGAACGGCAGCTGGTGGCGTTTTAACGACAAAATCGAAAGATTTGTCTTTATAAACATTAATTGCAACCGGGAGTACTTTGCCTTGTTTGTCTTGTGTTCTGGCATTAAATTGCTTACAAAACTCCATGATATTGACTCCTGCTGCTCCTAATGCGGGTCCAACCGGTGGCGAAGGATTCGCTTGACCTCCCCGAATTTGTAATTTAATTACTTTACTTATTTCTTTTGCCATTTTTGATATTGTTTTTTTACAAAAAAACTATTATTGTGGAAGCTTTAATAGTTTAGTATGCGTAACAGTTTATATTTTTTTTACTTGAAAATATCCTAATTCAAGAGGTGTTTTTCTTCCGAAAAATTTCACCATTACGGTTACTTTTTTTCTTTCTTTATTGACATCTTCTATAACACCGTCAAATCCTTTAAAGGGGCCGTCAGTTACTTGAACGGCGTCACCAACGGTATAAGGGATATGAATATTGTCTTCGTTCATAGCCATTTCATCCATCTTACCCAATATTCTGTTTACTTCGGTTTTGCTCAAAGGCATGGGGTCGCCTCCTTTAACGCCGCTTAAAAATCCCATAACACCCGGTATGGATTTAACGACATGAGGCAATTCGCCCGACAAATTTGCTTCTATATAAATATAACCCGGAAAAAGTGTTTTGTCTTTTTGAACTCTTTTTCCGTTGCGAATTTGCACTACTTTTTCGGTCGGTACCAATATATCGCCGACATAGTCTTCGAGGCGGTTACGTTGCACTTCATTTTCAATGAGTTTTTGTATCTTGGCTTCCTTACCGCTGACCACCTTTACTACATACCATTTTTTTACTTGATCACTCATTGAATTTTAGCTTTTGATAAACTTGTAATAAGCTTGAAGGAAAGTTCTGAATACGTAATCGACTATGGCGATAAACACTGAGAATATAGCCGAAAATACAGCTACTACAATTGTCATTTTATATACTTCATCCCATTTGGGCCATACGACATGGTTTACCAATTCGTCATAAGCGCCTTTTACGTATTCTACAAAACTTTTAAACATTTTATTATTTTTTTTGGTATCAAACTTGTTCAGCACGGGTGGAGAGACTCGAACTCCCGACACCTGGTTTTGGAGACCAGTGCTCTACCAACTGAGCTACACCCGTTTATAGAGAATTTGAAGCCCTTAAATAGGACTTCAAATTCTTCAAAAATTTATAGTAATGAAATTTTAGAATAGAAATTAGTCTAAAATTTCGGTTACTTGTCCTGCTCCAACTGTTCTACCACCTTCACGGATTGCGAAGCGCAAGCCTTTGTTGATGGCAACAGGGTAAATCAATTCAACTTCGATGGTTAAGTTATCGCCCGGCAATACCATTTCTACGCCTTCGGGTAAATGAATTTCACCGGTAACGTCGGTTGTTCTTAAATAGAATTGTGGACGATAGTTATTGTGGAAGGGTGTATGACGACCACCTTCTTCTTTTTTCAAGATATAAACCTCGGCTTTGAATTTTTTGTGAGGAGTAATTGAGCCGGGGGCAGCGATAACCATACCTCTTCGGATTTGGTTTTTGTCGATACCTCTAAGCAACAAACCTACGTTATCACCGGCTTCACCTCTATCCAATATTTTACGGAACATTTCCACTCCGGTTACAACGGAGGTTAATTTTTCGTTACTGATACCAAGTATTTCAACGGGGTCGCCGGTATTGATAACTCCGGTTTCGATACGACCGGTAGCTACGGTTCCACGACCGGTAATTGAAAATACGTCTTCGATAGGCATCAAGAAAGGTTTGTCGGTATCTCTTTCGGGTTCGGGTATCCACTCATCCACGGCGTCCATTAATTCTTCAATGGTTTTAACCCATTTGGGATCTCCGTTTAAGCCACCCAAAGCCGAACCTTGAATAACGGGTGTATTGTCTCCGTCATATTCGTAGAAGCTCAAAAGGTCGCGGATTTCCATATCAACCAATTCCAACAATTCTTCATCATCTACCATATCCACTTTATTCATAAACACTACGATACGAGGCACACCTACTTGACGAGCCAATAAGATGTGTTCACGAGTTTGAGGCATGGGTCCGTCGGTAGCTGCAACCACTAAGATAGCACCGTCCATTTGGGCGGCACCGGTTACCATGTTTTTAACGTAGTCGGCGTGACCGGGACAATCAACGTGTGCATAGTGTCTTTTATCGGTTTCGTACTCAACGTGAGCCGTATTGATCGTAATCCCTCTTTCTTTTTCTTCGGGAGCGTTGTCGATAGCGTCAAAGTCTTTAACTTCTGCAAGACCTTTTTCCGCTAAAACTTTTGTAATCGCAGCGGTCAATGTAGTTTTACCGTGGTCTACGTGACCAATGGTACCTATATTAACGTGCGGTTTGGTTCTTTCGAATTTTTCTTTAGCCATAATACTAATTTTTAATCTTTATATATTTTTATTTAGCCCTCCTTAGAGCCAATGACGGGAATTGAACCCGTGACCTCTTCCTTACCAAGGAAGCGCTCTACCCCTGAGCTACATCGGCCTTGAGTGGAGCGGGAGACGGGATTCGAACCCGCGACATTCAGCTTGGAAGGCTGATGCTCTACCAACTGAGCTACTCCCGCAGTAGTGGTGAGGGAAGGATTCGAACCTCCGAAGCTTGCGCAGCAGATTTACAGTCTGCCCTCGTTGGCCACTTGAGTACCTCACCATAATTATTAGGTTTTAATATTTCAATCTGTCAAAGAGCCGATGGAGGGACTCGAACCCACGACCTGCTGATTACAAATCAGCTGCTCTAGCCAGCTGAGCTACATCGGCTTTTCGCTCTCATAACGGTTTGCAAAGATATAAACTTTCTTTTTAAAACCAAAGAAAAAAATAAATATTTTATACGTGAATTAATCTAAAAAACCCTCATTATGTATAAATAGCTGATTATCAATACGTTAATTTTATTTATAGAGGTTTAAAAGATATATGGACAATTATATTTTTTCATTTATTTTGTGAGGTTATTATGTATTTTTATTGGGTAATAAATTGTTCAAGTTTGTCAGACAAAACATTTTTTTTATTTGTTAATTTTCATTATTTACAATAAAGGAACCGTAACGGCTCCTTATTGTGATTTTTATATATATTTTAATGTATAATTATTTACGTAGTTTTTCTTTATGTTTACGCAACTGTCTTTTCAATACATCGTATGCCAAATCCATGGCTTTTTCAAAAGTTTCGGCATCGCGCGATACCATGATGTCATTGCCCGGAACGGCTATTTTTATTTCAAGTGTTTTGTTTTTTTCTCCTTTGTTGTTTACCTTCATATACACTTCGGCTTCAATAATAGTGTCATTAAAGTTATCCAATTTGTTTAATTTTTTTTGGATAAAATCGATCAACTTTTGATCGGCATCGAAATTGGTAGCTTGAAAAATTGCTTTCATAAGACTTCTTTTTTGGTTATACATCTATTTTCGGCTCCTCGGGTGAGCTTTTTGATAAATTTTTTTTAATTCCATTATACTGCTGTGTGTATAAACTTGGGTGGCAGCCAAACTGCTGTGTCCCAAAAGTTCTTTTATGGAATTTAAATCCGCTCCGTTGTTTAACAAATGCGTGGCAAATGTATGTCTTAGGATATGCGGACTTTTTTTATGTTTGAGACTGACCCTACTAAGATACGAATTTATAATACGATAAACAAGCATTTCATACATTTTTTTTCCTCTTCGGGTCAAAAAAAAGTAAGCGTCGGTTTGTTCGTTATTAAAAAATTCGATTTTGGCTTGCCGGTAAGCATTTAAATATTCGATTACATTGGATAATAACGGTATTATACGTTCTTTATTTCGTTTTCCCAATACTTTTAATTCTTTTTTATGAAAATCAATGTCTTGTTCGCGTATGTGAATTAATTCGGCACGGCGGATACCTGTATAATACAACAAACCAATAAGAGCTTTATCGCGAAATCCTTCATAACTTTCGTCAAAAATATTTTGCTCAAATAAATTTGTCATTTCGTCGGTTGAAAAAGGCAGGGGAATTTTTTTTGACACTTTTAAACCGGATATATGTTGCAAGGGATTGTTTGAAATCGTTCCCGTTTTTAATAGAAACTTATAAAAACTTTTAAGGGAAGCTACTTTGCGATTAATGGTTTTTTCGGACATACCCTTATTGCTCATACTCGCAATCCAAGCTCTGACATCTTGATTTTGAACAACCGTAAAGGATTTTGTTTGTAAAAAAGCACGAAAGTTTTCAATATCACGCAAATAAGCTTTCACCGTAAGGGGCGAATAATTTTTTTCTTTGATTAAATATTGTTTGAATTTTTGCAACATAAAAAAAAGCCTTAGCGAAACGAATTTACGAAAAAATTAATACTTCTATTTTTTTAAGACAAAAATAGGTAAATAAACCAAAATTCCGATAATAGAAAACACCAATCCCCCCATAGTGGCAATTGCCAACGAAAACCAAAATACTTCATTTTGTCCGTCTAAAATAAAAGGCAAAAAACCCAATACAGTGGATAAAATAGTCAACAGTATGGGAAAAATTTTATGGCGAAAAGCTTTTGAATAGGCATTATAATCAGATATTTTTTTGTGTTTTCTATAATAATTATAATCATTTAGCAAGTAATAAACAGCATTGACCGTAATACCACTTACTAATATAAAACCCGCTATACCACCTTGGTCAAAATTAAAATCGAACAGGTAAAAAATTAAAAATATACCGATAAATGAAACAGGTATCAAACTGATAACAATAAAGGATTGTTTAAAACTTTCAAAAAATACGGCACTTATACCCCATATCAAAACAATAACTAAAAATAACAAGTAGTAATAATGTTGTTTGTCTTGCGAAAACAAATATTGTCTGTCTTCTAATTTGAATTTTATTCCCAAGGGCAAACGACTTTGCAGCAAATCAATTTTGTGTTGTATGGCTTTTCGCCCGAATTTGGTGGCACCGGTATATTGGACGTTTATATATTTAATGTATTCTTGGTCTTTCTTATATATTTTAAGAGGTAATTTTTGCAAAGTTACATCCGCCAAATTTTTAATTTTTAAAATCTTATCTTGAATTATTAAGGGGGTATTCATCAATTGCCACATGTCAAAAGATACCGATTGTTGCGATTGTAACCTAACAGGATAGTTATAGCCGTTTATACTAACATATAAAGAAGGGGACAAATTTAAGCTCAAATCATTTATTTCGCTATTTATGTAATCGGAAGTAACACCAAGCATAGCGAGTTTGTCATTGTGAAATTTCAGTTGATAATAGGCGTTTTTCATTTTACGGGGGTATGCCGAACTGCTAATATTTATCTTATTGATACGCGGATGCTTGTATAAAGCTGTTTTGAGCGTATCTATCCAGCGGTTTAAGTGTTCGTAATTGTAGCCCACCGATTCAATTTGAAAGTTATAATTACCTATTGACGAAACAGCATTGTTAAATCCTCTGCCCACTCCATAGATATTCCAATGAATACCTCCCCAATCCAGTGCTTTTCGGATAAGTGCAGATTTTAATTGATAAGCAAATTCTCCGTGTTTATCTTTAAAAGTAATTTCTATTTGAGCAAAACCGGACTGATATACATCGGTCTTGAAGGTTTTTATTTGCGGAAATTGAGATAAATAATTATCTAACGACAAAAATACTTCATTCATCTGATCCAGGTTACTTCCTTTGTCCATTTGTGCCAACACATAAAGTTTGGTTTCTTCGTTGTCGCGGTATGTTGCCGATTCAAAAACGTATTGTGAAAACAATCGCAAACTGCCCCCCAAATATCTATCGATATAAGGTCTGACTTTTTCCAAATACCATCCATTACCCAAAGTTTTATTGTAGGTTTGCGCCCAAAAATTGTCTGCATCTATTTTTTGAGGCAACATAAAAACCGGCAAACCAAATAATAAAATGATAAAGGTAATCCAATATTTTTTATAACGAATATTTGTTCGTATAAAACGATCATAAATATTCTGCCAAAACAATCCTTTTTCTTTTTTCTTTTCTTTTTGTGTGTTGCTCAAATGAAATTTACGCACCAATGCAGGTATCAATAAAAGAGCAACCCACAGAGAAACAAATAGATTGATGATAATCACATAAGCAAAATCTATCAAATTTTTCTTCATTTCGTCTTTTAAAAAGAAAATACCTATCAAAGCCGCCATGGTGGTTAGCGTAGATGCCAAAACGGGCAAAAATATTTTGGAGTTTCGTTTATTTCTCAAATGGTCAATCATTACGATACTGTTATCTATCATCAAACCGAATGAAATGGTAATGCCTGCCAATGAATATAATTGTATTTGAATGTCAAATAAATAATACAGTAAAAAAGCTATACCGAGATTTGCCGATAATGACAAAACGATGATTAAAAAATATTTAAAACTTCTTGAAACTATTAAAACAAACAAAAGCAAAATGACTACGACCCAAAAACTTCTTTTATAGATTTTGTTCAATTCGTTTTGCAAATATTCGGTACTGTCATAAGTTTTAATCAGGTTGAAATCCGGCGGAAATAAATCTGCTTGTCTTTCGATAATTTTTTCGATTTGTTTTTGTAATACAATGGTATTGGCAGATTTGACCGGAAAGATAGAAAGGGACAAACTGGTTTTTCCGTTTATTCTAAAATATGAAGTAACCGGTTGTTCTTGCAGGTTTATTTGTGCAATATCGGTTAAATAAATAATCCGTCCTTGTTTTTTTGCCACAGGTATGTGCCAATCAAAGTTTTTTGAATTATTAATGACAGCGGTAATATAGTTGCCGGAAAACTGCAATTTTCCCAAACTCATTATATCAAAATATTGCCGAACGGCTTGTTGTATTTGTCGGGTAGAAAGCTGATAGTCATTGAGTTGGTTTTTGTCGTACTTAATGACGTATTCCAAAGCTCTGTATCCGTTTATTTCCACTTTATCTACCTGTGGCAAAGCCGTGATAGCCGGCATTAACATACGGTCAATCATTTTTTTGATGTCAAAAGCTTTTCTATCGGCATTGATTTGATAGATTAAAAAAGCGGTTTGAGAATCATCATCCGGATTGTGCAAACTAACTTTCGGATAGGAAGCATTTTGCGGGAATTTGTCTTTGATTTGCCTGATAGCAGTAGCTATTTCCAAGCGCAACAAATCGGCATCGGCATATTTATCCAAACTGATATTGATGTAACCATGGTGGTTAAATGAATGGGTTTGAATTTCATCAATACCATTTAGAAGACTAATTTTTTCTTCAATAGGCGAAGCTATTTTTGTATCGATAATCTCAGGTGAAGCACCTTGTAATGAATAGGATATATAAATATTAGCACCGGAAGTTACGGGATTTAAACGAATATTCAAGCGGGAAATCAAAAAGTAACCCATTATACTAATAAGTACAAATATAATGGTGATTCTAAAATCCGATATTCCGTATTTTTGCATTTTTTTATTAATAATTTATACAAAGTTATAACAATATTCTGAAACGATAGACTAAGGCTTGCCGTTAGAAAAAACCGATAAAATATTCTTTTTAACAACAAAAAAATAATTGTAAATAATTTAACAATCATATAATTTTATTGCATTATCCATAAAAATCAAAAAAACTTTTTTATAATTCATATAATTTTTATATCATATATTCATTGTGTCATTATGACAACTCTACAAGGCGCCAATAGAGCAAAAATAATGACATTCGTTTAAATATTAACCTTATAATTATTTTGTTATGAAAAAAGTAATCTCTTTAATCGTTATTTTGTCAATTACAACATCGGCATTTGTTGTAAAGACTTCGGCAAACAAAGAACCGGGGGACCCTCCCACCTTCAAAATAGTAAAAGCGAAAATTATCAATAATGTAGCTTATTGCCCCGCAAATGGTGATTCGCATTGTGTGATATTTAATGAACCTAAATAAAGCCATAAACAATAAATTTTTATTTTATTTATTCCGGCGTAAATTTGCGCTTTAACCTTTATTAGAAATTTCCTATTTATCATAGACATAAAAAGTAACAAAATACGCCGGAAAAATTTATAAAACATAACCTAATAACAATTTAACAACTATACATGAAAAAAATAATAATCATACTTCTATTCATTACAATTGGCTGTAACGAAAAAGAAAAAAACTACACCAACAACAACACAAAAAACAAAATAGATATTAAAATTATTGATAGTATTAAATTGAACGGAAATAGCAATTTGGTTTTTGATAACTATGATTATAACAAAATATTAACACATAACCCCATAAACAATACTTTATACATATATGACTTGAAAAAAAACAAAACTTTACAGTTTAACAAAATGGGCAATAATCATGACAATTACAGATTTATTCTTTTCAATACCGTTTTTTACAATGACAGCACAATAATGGTTGGATTAGTCAACAAACTACTATTTTATAATTTAAACGGACGTTTTTTGTTTAGCAAAAAGATAAAACGTAAAGCACAAACTTATTACCAAATTGAAAACCCGATATTTATAAATGACTCTATTTTGGTCCTAAATGAAGGTATCAATGGTGATCTGGAAAAACGTGAATATTATCAGCAAAAAGAAAAACTGTTGTCTATTTATAACATCAATTCGGGCAAAATAACAAGGCGGTTTGCTAATTTTCCAGAAAAAAACAGTGCCTATAACGATGAAAAATATTACTACCAATACCCTACTACTTTTTCTATAAACAAATCATCCAATTCGATATATTTGCTAGGCTACAACGACCCGAATATTTATATGTATAATTTAAACGGAAAATTAGAAAACACTTATAAACTCAACCTAAAATACTATACACCGCATAAAAGAAAGTTTGGAGACAATAATAATACAATTGAAAAAATCAAATTAGACATAAAACAAAACAGCGAAATATACAACTTTGACCTCAACGACAGTTTATTTTTTGTAGCCTACAACAAAGCTTTTGACAAAGATGACGCCATTAAAGCCTTGGCAAATGACGAAGAAAAAAGAAATTGTTTGCATATAAGAAACCGGTCGGGCAAAATACTTTATGACGATATTTTACCCGAATATCTCGGAAAATTTATGTTCGAAGAAAACGACACCTTGTATTTTTTGGGTAAAACCACCGAAAAATCCGAAAATGAAAATTATTCAACCCTATATATGGCAAAGTTAATTGAAAATAAATGATGCAAAAATTATTTTATATAAGTTTCCTTTTTGTATTGATAACAGCTTGCAGAAATAATGATAATGAATTACACCAATTACTAACTCATGAAACTGACATACAACAAGTTGAATATGTGGTAGTGGCTACCGACACGGATTGTATCAATTGTGCTTTCGGCATAGCCAAAATCATTGAAAAACAGCCCGAAGTCAAAAGGCTTTATTCAACTTTTTTGCTTGTCCAAAAAAGTAGCAAAAAAGGACACCGTAAGAGAACCTTGCTAAATTTATAGATTTTTTCCACTAAATGCTCTGAACTTGTGCCCTGCGTGCCTTCGGGCACTTCAAACAGCAGAGCCTTTTACGTTCCAAAAATCTTAAATTTAACGCAAGAACCTCTTATGGGTATTACTGCTTCTAACGTGATTGTCGTTATTTATGTTAGCTTCCTTTTTCATATTATTACATATAGAATAGCCTATGCCTATATTTATTAGGTGACCTATTGTTGAATACAGGAGTGGCTACCGACACGGATTGTATCAATTGTGCTTTCGGCATAGCCAAAATCATTGAAAAACAGCCCGAAGTCAAAGGGCTTTACTATTCAAAATACCCAAAAGATGCTTTGATACGCTTAAATA
>Ga0256834_1001129_pt1 | contig 18616 bp, 19 predicted proteins | sample 4281140metaG_FD_190536 | JGI IMG/M metagenome (GOLD analysis project Ga0256834, IMG submission 190536) | Hydrothermal vent microbial communities from East Pacific Rise, Pacific Ocean - 4281-140 | ecosystem: Environmental > Aquatic > Marine > Hydrothermal vents | place: Pacific Ocean: East...
TGCTACCCTTTCTTTAACATTGCATTCCACCCTTGGGCGGTCAATTCAATTTTTTGATTGGCTCTTGTAATCAAATTCATACCTTCATTTTTTTCAGTCATATGACCAATAACCGTCAAATTAGGGTTTGCTTTAATCTTAGGGAAATCTGCGGTATCAACAGTAAATAGCAATTCATAATCTTCGCCTCCACTTAGGGCAATAGTAGTACTGTCTAGTTTAAATTCTTCACATGTAGCAATTACTTGCTGGTCTAAGGGAATTTTATCTTCAAATAAATTACAACCTACCTTACTTTGTGTACATAAATGAATAATTTCTGACGATAAACCATCGCTGATATCAATCATAGATGTTGGTGTTACTTCGAGTTCTTTTAGTAGTTTAGGAATATCCTTTCTAGCTTCTGGTTTTAATTGTCGTTCTACCAAATACGTATAATTTTCTAAATCGGGTTGAGCATTAGGGTTGGCTTGAAATACTTGCTTTTCGCGTTCTAGCACTTGTAATCCTAAATAAGCAGCACCTAAATCACCTGAAACAACTAGTAAATCATTTGGTTTTGCTCCATTACGGTAGACAACATCTTTTTTGTCAATTTCCCCTATGGCTGTAATACTAATTAGTAATCCTTTAGTTGAAGAAGTGGTATCGCCTCCTACCAAATCTATATCGTAACTTTTACATGCCAAATGAATACCTGCATACAATTCTTCAATGGCTTCTAACGGAAAACGATTTGAAACAGCAATAGAAACTGTAATCTGTGTTGCAGTACCGTTCATAGCATAAATATCAGATAAATTGACCATCACCGCTTTATAACCTAAATGCTTTAAAGGCATATAACTCAAATCGAAATGCACACCTTCAACCAATAAATCAGTACTTACCAAAACCTGTTTTTTATTGAATTCTAATACCGCAGCATCATCACCAACTCCTGTAATGGATGATTTATGAGTTAGTTTTATTGAATCTGTCAAGTGTTTTATCAATCCGAATTCTCCTAAATCGGCCAATGAGGTGCGTTGTTGGTTTTTATCTTCTAACATGATTATATTTTAATAGGTGTACAAATTTTCCGCAAAAATACAACTTTGATTTACTAATAAAACCTAATTAGACTTATTTAGTATCGATAACATTTAAAACCCATTCTAATTCAGGATCAATATTGTTTAAGCGATCGTTTATTGTCGGTCTAATTCTAATATCGGGTTTGATGCCATAACCTTCTTTTTTTGTTTTATACAAGGCCTCAATTTGTGCCAAACCAATTCTCATTTTAACTTTTGAAGTTGGTAACTCTGTACTACTAAAAACTCCTGCAACGGTGCCATTATATGCTCCTCCTGTTTCTTCACCAACAAAAATTGCTCTTTTAGCACCATGTAAATTGGTTGATAAAATAGAAGATGCAGAAAAAGAACCTCCATTAATTAACACAAAAATTTTTCCTTTAAAATTTAACGGATTTGGTTTTTTTACTTTTGCACTACCAAATTTAAAATACCTTTTACCGTCTTTTTTACTAGATTTTAAAAAACTATATGTTACAGTTATTGGTGACAATAAACCCGAAATTATCTTAACGGAAGTAGGAGTATTCTTTGACATTGATGATTTTAAAAAAGGCTGACTGGTTAATACTTCCGATTTTTCTATTAATTGATACTCTTTAGCAGTTAAATAAGAATAGAATTTATCAATTTCAGCCAATCTACCTCCTGTATTATTTCTTAAATCAATAATTAGCACATCTGGTTTGGCTGAGTCTATTTTAGTAAAAGTCTCTTTGTAAAATTTTTTATAGTTCCCATTTTTAAACCCTCTAATTTTAATATAAGCAACACTGCTATCTTTGCCTATAAAATCAAAGTTTCTTGTGTACTTTTTTCGTGATTTTTCAAAACCATGTTTTGCATTGTATTTCTTTTGCTGTTTTCTCTTAACTTTTGCAAGTTTTCGTGCTGTCTTTGTTAATTTTTTAGGCTTAATTAATGAGTCATGTCTCTTCTTGGCAGTAGCATCTTTTGCAATTCTTCTAAAAGTTTTGGTGTAAAGTGAATCTTTGTTTTTTAATGTTAATGTTATACTATCTAAAAAACCCTTATCTGTATAATAATAGCCTGAAAATCTAGCACCTATCACTTTATTTTGAAAAGTAGTATTGTAACCATCAGATGTAAATAACGTTTTATAATTAGCAATTAAAGTAGAAGCATCTTCATCATTAACTTTAAGAACTTTACTGCCTATTATTGTAGAATCTGCACCTTGAGAATTTACGATCCATAAAGAATCTTTAAAAATTTCAAAATCTAAATCGTAAAATTCAAATTTCTTCTTTTTATTCAACTTATTCTCTTTAGTTGTAAATCTTCGCTTTGGTGGACTTACACTTAGATGCCCCTGTCTAACTTCAGCAATAACCGGAGCTAATTTTTTATAAAAATCATGACTTGACATCGGGTTTTTAATCGTAGTCTTTAAGCTATCAAATTTAAAATCTAATTTTTCTTTGGTGATATATTGATATAGTTTAGGATGCAATTTTTGTAGTTTAGCATATGCCAGATCAATATCATTCTGCAATCCTTTTACAGGATGTAATTTAGAGATTTCTGCATTATAAGTTTTAACACTTGAACAAGAAACAATAAACATTGCAATAAAAAAATAGAAAAAAATAGGCTTCATAAATCTGTTAATTATGATGTAAATATATGTTGATTTTTCGATCAAAAAGAATGCCAGTTTATAAAAATTAAATCAATTCAAAAGAATTCATATTATATTGGTATTTTTATACGGTCAAATGTTACAATTTATGCGAAAAGTGTTTTTTGTTTTTTTATTAACTATCATCAATTTTAGTTTTTCGCAAGAAAATTTAATCTTTGATGAACTTATTGAAGCTGAGGCAAAATCGGCTTCTAAAATTATTGCTCATAAAGCAAATATAAATACTGCTAATTATGACATTAGCTATCATAAATTAGAATTGAATATTGATCCTGCAATCGCATTTATTGACGGAATAGTAAGTACAACTTTCACAGCTAAATCAACTATGAATACGGTTACTTTTGACTTATCAAATAACATGACCGTCTCAGAAGTAACACAAAGCGGAATAACCTTAACTTATACTCAAAATGCAAATAATGAATTGGTAATTACGTTATCGCAAACCCTCCCTCAAGGACAAGAATCTACTGTCAAAATAACCTATAGCGGAAACCCTGTAAGTTCAGGTTTTGGCTCGTTTGAACAAGAAACTCATAACGGAATACCGATTGTTTGGACATTGTCAGAACCTTATGGTGCAATGGGATGGTGGCCTTGTAAACAAGACTTGAATGATAAAATTGATAATATTGACGTTTATATTACCACTCCAAAACAATATGTTGCCGTTTCAAATGGCTTAGAGCAAAGTCAGACTATAAACGGCACACATAAAACCACACATTTTAAGCACAAATACCCAATTCCTGCTTATTTAATTGCCTTTGCCGTTACCAATTACCAAGTGTATTCACATACCGTTAATAATAACGGAAAGCCTTTTGATATAGTTAATTATGTCTATCCTGAAGACCTAACAACTGCTCAAAGTCAAACAGGAATAACAGTTGATATCATGAATATTTTTACTGAGTTATTTGGTGAATATCCGTTTGCGGATGAAAAATATGGACATGCACAATTTGGTTGCCGATGCGGTATGGAACATACTACAGTTTCGTTTATGGGAAGTTTTAGTAGAGGATTAATTGCACATGAGTTGGCACACCAATGGTTTGGAGACAAAATTACGTGTGGTAGTTGGAAGGATATTTGGCTCAACGAAAGTTTTGCTACTTATTTAAGTGGTTTAACCATAGAAAATTTAGATGGTAATGACCCCTTTATTCAATGGAGAAAAAGTAAAAACAATTCAATTACGGCTAGGCCAGATGGTGCTGTTTATTTATCTGATCAAGATACGACAAGTGTGGGTAGAATTTTTAGTTCAAGGTTATCATACAACAAAGGTTCAATGGTATTACATATGCTGAGAAAGAAATTAGGTGATGCTGTTTTTTTTCAAAGCCTTAAAAATTACTTGGCTGACCCAAACCTCGCTTATGGTTATGCGAAAACTCCAGATTTAATTGCTCATTTTGAAACTGTAAGTGGTGAAAACCTCACTGAATTTTTTAAGGATTGGATTTACAATCAAGGATACCCAAGTTATTCGCTAAAATGGTTTCAGCCACAACCTAATCAAATAAAAATCACCATAAATCAAAGTCAGAGTCATGCTTCAGTAGCCTTTTTTGAAGCCTCCGTCCCAATCAGAATACATGGTGTAGGTGATGAAATTTTAGATATTGTATTAAACAATACAACTAACGGACAAGAATTTACAGAAACTGTAAATTTTAAGGTTACATCAATTGAATTTGACCCTAATGCACATATAATTTCTAAAAACAACAGTGTTACTTTAGGTGTTAATAATGAAGTCTTGGCTTCACAATTTACAGTCTATCCTAATCCTGTTACTGATGATATCCTTATTAAAAAACCAAATCATATCCATATAGAAAAAATTACCATTTTTAATAGTATTGGACAAATTGAGGGTCAGTTAAACTCAACAAATACTATTAATGTATCAAAATTGAATAGTGGTTTACACTTTTTAAGAATCCAAACTGAGCAAGGCGTATTGCATAAATCCTTTTTAAAAAAATAAGTAAATGATGCATTCTATTCTCGACAATGCTTTTAAAAAAGCCAAATCACTAACTATAAATAAGGGTTCCAAAATCATTTTATTTAGCGATTTACATAAAGGCGATAATAGCTATGCTGATGATTTTTCTCACAATATGGAAATTTACAAATATGCCATTAAAAAATACTACGATGAAAATTACACCTATATTGAATTAGGCGACGGCATAGAACTTTGGGAAAACTATGATTTTGAACCCATTTACAAAGCTCATAAGAGCACTTTTGAATTATTAAAATTGTTTTATAATGATGATAGGTTACACATGCTTTGGGGCAATCATGACATGATTTTTGGTGATCCTCTAACGGTAGAAAAAATGCTGTACAAAGTTTTTCCACCAAAAAATATTCAACAAAAAGAGCGTCTTTTTAATTTAGAATACCATGAAAGTATCTTATTACACATTGAAAATACTACTAAAAAAATATTCTTAATTCACGGGCATCAAGCCGATTGGTTCAATTATAAATTTTGGAAGGTAAGCCGTTTTTTTGTGCGTTATTTCTGGAAACCTCTACAAAAATGGTTCAATGTAAAAGATCCAACCAGCCCTGCAAAAAATTACAAAAATTTGATTAAAGTAGAACAACGATTAAAAAAATGGATGTTAAAAAACAACAACCAAATGGTGATTGCTGGTCATACCCACAGACCTCGTTTTCCTGATCCTGGTTTATTACCCTATTTTAATGATGGTAGTTGTGTACACCCAGAATCAATTATTGGTTTAGAAATTGAAAACTTAGAAATAGCCATGGTAAAATGGCATTTTCAATTAGATGATGCTAAAAACAGAAGCATTGTAAAAACTATCTTGGCTGGACCTGAACCTTTAGATCTGTATTTATAGTGAGAGACTCTTCATTCCACTTCGTTACTCTCAACATCTTTAGGGATCGAATGACAGAATATTTTAAATATTCCTGATGGTTTTTAGATCTGCTTCCCCCTTTGGGGCCTTGGGGCTATGGGGTTACATTCCTCTATCTTTTTGAATCTGTTCATAAGCCTTTTGAATTTGCCTAAACTTATCTTCAGCACCTTTTTGATATTCTTCACCCAAGTGACGTAATTTATCAGGGTGATGTTTTTTTACCAATCTCCTATAGGCTTTTTTAACCTCAGCATTTGTTGCTTTTTTAGTTATCTCAAGTATTTTATAGGCAGTGCTTGAAGTGTAACCACCGCTACTCCTCCCTCTAGAGGCTGAAGAAAACATAGCTCTAATTGATTCAAAATCACGATTATTGATATACAAATACACTGAAATTGTTTTAATAATCTGTATTTCTACATGACTTACAGCACCATCCGCTTTAGCGATACCAAATAAAAAATGTAGCAATTGTAAACGAGAAGCATGTGACATATGCTGGCGTATCTGAATACAGACTTGTCGCGTCGAAATATCCTCTTTCAAAATACCATTAAACAATTTAAAGGCTCTATTGGCTTTTTCTTTTCCGTACATAGAAATAAAATTTCTACGTACAAAATCTAATTCTCTCCTGTCAATTTTTCCATCAGCTTTTATAACAACAGCTGCCAAAATCAATAAACTAATTTCAAAATCACCAGATTTTGTAGCCTTTTGACCATGCCTTTGTTTACTAAAATTATCCTCTAAACCTGTGAAACCATCAATTAAACTTCCTAAAGCAAAGCCTAAAATCCCACCTATTGGTCCACCTAATGACCATCCTAAACTTGCACCAATAAATTTTGCGAAACTTGACATAAATCTATAACTGTTCTAATAAAATTCAAATATAATTATTATGTATCTTTGCAACAGAATTTATTTTAAAAAATTATAAAATATGTATCCAGAAGAAATAGTAAAACCAATGCGTCAAGAATTAGTAAACGCAGGTTTTAAAGAGTTATATACTGCAGGTGATGTTGAAAACGCCTTAAAACAAGGAGGCACAACCTTAGTTGTAGTAAATTCAGTTTGCGGATGTGCAGCTGGTACTGCAAGACCAGGTACTATTGCATCATTACAATTTGATAAAACGCCAACACAAATCACTACTGTTTTTGCAGGAGTTGATGTTGATGCTGTGGCAAAAGCAAGAGAACATATGGTTCCTTTTCCTCCTTCTTCTCCGGCTGTAGCCTTATTTAAGGATGGTGAATTGGTGCACATGCTAGAACGTCATCATATTGAAGGCAGATCTGCTGAAATGATTGCCAGTAATTTGGCAGCTGCTTATGAAGAATTTTGTTAATCTCTACCTAAATCCTCCCCAAAAGGGAGGATTTTTTTAAAATGAAAAAATTATTAGCCTACCCTTTAAGTATAATTTTTTATTTGTGCTTTTTTATAACATTGGTCATTTTTCATCCAATTTTATGGGTTAGCAACAATGTTTTCGGAAAAAAAGCATTGCAAAAAAACGTTACTCTTTTGCAATTCTTTTTAATGCGTTGTTATAATATTTTAGGTACACGCTTCACCTTTAACAACCCTCATATTATAGACAACAATCAACCTATAATTATTGTTGCAAATCATCAAAGTATTGCTGACATTCCGCCTATAATGTGGTACATGGGTAAATTAAACCCAAAATTTATTAGTAAAATTGAATTGGGTAAAGGTATACCTAGTGTTTCTTATAATTTACGTCATGGAGGAGCTGCATTAATTAACAGAAAAAATCCTCGCCAATCTATTACAGCTCTACTAGATTTTTCTAAACGTATAGTTACCACAAATGGTACTGCTGTAATTTTTCCTGAAGGCACTCGCAGTAAAGATGGGGTACCCAAGACATTTCAAAAAAGAGGATTACAAATATTATTTAAAACAATTCCTACAGCAATTGTTGTACCTATTTCTATTAATAACTCCTGGAAAGCAGTTCGTTATGGTAAATTTCCAATGGGTTTAGGTGCCCATATCACTTTTACAGTACATAAGCCTATAAAAATTAGTACTTTTACAGACAATGAAACACTCATTGAGTATATAGAAACGACCATTAAAAATGGTATTCATCATTAAAAAATAGATTATGTCATTGAAAAATATACGGTTAGAGGTTATGCAATTTTTAGAAAAAGATATTAATACTCTTATAGAAAAATATCTAATTCCTGTAGAAAAAATTTGGCAACCTTCAGATTTTTTACCTAATTCTGAAGGCAATCATTTCTTCGATGAAGTTACTGAGATACGCGAATTGGCAAAAGAATTACCTTATGATTTTTGGGTGGTATTGGTTGGTGATATGATTACTGAAGAAGCGTTACCAACTTATGAGTCTTGGCTAATGGATGTTGAGGGTATTGATCAGGTTGAAAGAAATCCTTGGGGAAAATGGATTAGACAATGGACGGCTGAAGAAAACAGGCATGGTGATGTGTTGAATAAATATTTATACCTTTCAGGTAGGGTAAACATGAAGGAAATTGAAAAAACTACACAATATTTAATTACTGATGGTTTTGATATTGGAACTGCTAGAGACCCATATAAAAACTTTGTATATACTAGTTTTCAAGAATTAGCCACTTATGTTTCTCACAATAGAGTTGCCAAAATAGCACGAGAAAAAAGCAATAAACAATTGGCTAAAATGTGTAAAATAATTGCTGGTGACGAAATGAGACACCACAATGCCTATGCCGAATTTGTAGAGCGTATTTTTAAAGTTGACCCCAGTCAAATGATGCTGGCTTTTCAATATATGATGAAACAAAAAATTATAATGCCAGCTCTGTTTTTGAGAGAATCTGGCAATAAAATTGGGACTGCTTTTGAAGAATTCTCTAACACTGCACAACGCATAGGTGTATATACTTCGTTTGATTATGTTGATATTATGGACAAACTTGTAAAACGTTGGGAAATAGATAAAATTACCGATTTGACTGACGAGGCTGAAAAAGCAAGAGATTATTTAATGACTTTACCTGCAAGAATGTTACGCTTGGCTGATCGTATAAAAATACCTGAAAATTCTTATCAATTCAAATGGGTAGAAGTTGCTACTCGATAAATAAAAACAATTCATATAAATCCTCAGTTTTTCTGAGGATTTATTATTTTGCACTATGCATAAAAAACAAGTTATTGAAGAGACCGTTCTCTTTGTAAAAAAAACACTTCAAGGTGCTGAAGGAGGTCACGACTGGTTTCACATCCAAAGGGTGTTTTTAAACTCAAAATTAATTGCTAAAGGAGAAAACGTAGATGATTTTGTGGTCACCTTAGGAGCTTTATTACATGACATCGCTGATTCTAAATTTCATCCAGACGCATCGGGAGGTGATGAAACTATTGGGCCTAAAAAAGCAACTAAATTTCTGCTTTCTCAAAATGTAGATTCTGCCATTATTGAACATGTGGTTCAGATTATCAAAAACATTTCTTATAAAGGGGGAAACGTAAAACGCACATTTTCTTCTAAAGAACTAGATGTAGTACAAGATGCAGACAGACTAGACGCTATTGGTGCTATTGGTATTGCACGTTGTTTTAATTATGGTGGATTTAAAAATAGAGAAATCTATAACCCTAATATTCCTCCAAATTTAATTATGACTAAAGAGGAATATAAAAAATCTACAGCTCCTTCCATCAATCATTTTTATGAAAAATTACTTCTTCTTAAGGATAAGATGAATACTAAAACAGGGCGGAAAATCGCCGCTAATAGGCATAAATTTATGGAGTTATATTTAAAACAATTTTATAGTGAATGGGATGGGGAAGTATAATAAACAATTTTTAATCTAAAACAGGTGTTACTTTATACCCTATAGATTTCAACAATTGAACAACTCCTTTTTTACCACCTAAATGACCTGCACCAACAGCATAAAACACTTTTTGTTTTTTTGATATTTCAGAAATTTGTTTTACCCAATTTTCATTTCTATCAAATAATAAGCTTTTCATCATTTCTTTATCATTATCAAAATAATCATCCATAGATTCAAATAATTTTGCTATGTCTTCTGCTTTATAAAGGGTTATCATATTGGCATAAAGTTTTTTTGTTTCTTCTGGTGATTTTAACATTTTGATGATATCATCTATTTGTTCATCATAAGGAATTTTATCAAAAATAGCAATTTGAGATTCAATAGTCTCTAAGCCTTTTAGGTCTTTTTTAGCTTCTTTAACCATGTTTATAAAGGTTAACTCATAACTAGCAAGCTGTTTCCCCATTAAGGTAGTCATAATCATAGAAGTTAAAGAGAGTGGTTTAAATTTATTAAGTTGTTTTAAGCCTACACCTACATTTTTATTCATGTATTGGTTTAAAAAAACATATTCTGTACTGTCCATATGAGCTTTTAATTCATCGCCTTTTTCTAACATTGAATATTTCATCATATCTTGCATAAAGCTAGGATTGTCCATATCTAACTCTAGATACACTACCTCGGCCTTGTTAAAAGCATTTTTTACTTTATCTTTTAATAAAAAATCTTCTTGAGGCAACATATGTATCGTACCAAAAATATAAGAGGTCTGAATACTGTCTCCTTCAATTTTCCATAACAGACTATTACTTTTTTCTTGTCCGAAAATAGAGGTTACCAATAAACCAAAAAACAGGAATGCTATTAAAATCTTTTTTTGTTTTTTCATTGTATATTTCTATTAAAGGCTAAAGGTATTAATTATTTTTTTCAATACTTTTGATTATGATATAATACAGAATATCAACTCCACTAAAAATTCCATTTATAATGGTTAATAGTATTGATTTATTCCTATTCCATGAAATAACAATAGCCAACATGATAGCTAAGCCAATACCGTTTTTAATTACCGCTTGCTTTATTTCTAAATTGTTTATTTCTTGACTATAAACATCTATTGAAAATAGAAAAATGAGTAACAGTGAAATACTAATTTTTTTCATTTTTTAGGTTTTAATTACAATAATAAATAGCTAACAAACTCTATTATTTTTACGATTAATGCTGTTATAATTACTATCATTTCTTTAATTTTTTAATTATTCCGTTTTTAATGACTATACTTTTACTAATATCATTATTGATGAATTCAAATTTTAATTGATCTACTTCTTCAAAATTTTTCACTTCATTATTTAGAATTTCATTAATTCTTTTGACTTCTATATCAAATGATTTAAAATTGCAATCAATCAATTGAAACTCTCCTTTCTCTTTTACAGTTCCATTTTTTTCAAATTGAATACCAGTTATATAAACAGATTGTTCAATTGCTTTACAATCACAATTATTTTCTAGAACTTCAATAATAGCTGAAGACTTATCCTTAGTATCTATATAATTATCATAAAAAACACTTACAATAACAATTACTAATAATAGTATAAGAATGAAAATGCCTAATTTTAATTTGTTGTTATTCATCATAATTTCACATTCTTTATTGATTAATTCGTAAACAAATAACGAATGAAAAAAAGCTTCACACAAGAGAAGCAACCCTAGTTTTAGAAAAATAGGGGTATAAATATACCATTCAAATTATTGATTACAAGCGAGTTATGTTGTGCTTTAAAGGTGTAAGGAAATAAAAAACAGCACAACCCTATATTTATAAATTTAGAGTAAAAAAAGGTTTTATTTAAAAATTCTACGTTAAAGAATTTAACTGTTTTATGTAAAAAGAAGGATTTAAACCTGTACGAAGTTTAAAGTATTTTGTAAAAGAATCTGCACTTTTATAACCCAATTCTTCTGCAATTGACTGGATAGAAAAGGAACGAAACCTACTGTTTTCTTTCAATTGTACAATGGCATAATTGATTCGTAAATCATTGATATAGGTGTTAAAATTCTTTTGAAAATTAGAATTAATGACTTTAGATAAATATGAAGTATTTGTTTTTATTTTTTTAGCTACATTATATGAATTACATTCCTGCTTTAAAAAATATGCTTGTTCTTCTAATTTTTGAAGCCCTTCTAAAATCTGTTTTGTAGTCTCTTTTGCTACTTCAGATGTGGTTTTTTCTTCAAGAATAATGTCTTTTGTATCAACTATTTCTGGTTTAGTTTCTTTAGTTAAATTTGTTTTATCAAGTAATTCTTGAAATTTAAGCTCATTCTTCTTTTTCTGTTTATAAAACCAAATTAATGTAAGTAAGAACAATAAACCTATAGCCGAAGTAATTACAATAATAACTGATAGTTTTTTATTCTGAAGAACTTTCTCGTTATTTAAAGAACTAACTTCTCTATCATGAAAAGAAGACACAATAGTGTCTTTACTTTTTTCTAAAGCAGTTTGATTGATAATGTATTTTTCATAATACTCATTTGACTTTTCTAAGTCACCAACTTCTTTATAAATTTTTGCCAGTAATTTATAATCATTAGCTAAATAAAACTCTTTACTATTTAATTTTTTTGTCCTTATCCCTTTTTCTAAAACAAAAATTGCTGAATCATTTTTTTTCAATTTAAAATAACATTTAGCTAAATCTTTATAATAGTATGTAGAGCCATTAATTGAATCGTATTCATCGGCTAATTTTTTTGCTTCTTTTAAAAAAACAAGTGCTTTTTTGGGTTCGCCCGTTTCTAAATAGATTGTACCTCTTTGCCTTTTAAAAAGCAATTTAGAATACGCATTATAAACATCTAATTTCTCTTTGATTCCAGCGTCTAATATCCATAAAGCAGAATCTTTTTTATGTAATTTAAGGTAAATATTGCTAATATCTATTGAAATTTCAACTCTGTTATAAACCTTATTTATTTCTTTAATTATTTTGGAATTTTTTAATCCCTCAAAAGATTCATACTCTTTTTTTAAAGCTTTTCTATACTCTCCTGTTTTGTAATACAAACCTCCTATTAATGAAGGCATAATTACCTTGTAGAACTCTAAATTATCTCTCTTGGCAATTTCTACACATTTAAAAAACAAGTTAAATGCTTTTTTAATTTGACCTAGCTCTTCATAATTTTGACCTAATTGGGCTAATATCTCTACTTCTTGAACATAACTATTTTTTAGGGCTTTAAATTTTTTATCATTGATATCTATATGGTGTAATAAATTTAATTCTTTTTCAAAATAGTTATTAGACTGATTATATTCCGTAATAAATTGACTACTTCTTCCGACAGTATGTATTAAATGAAGCATTACAATTGTATCATTGTTTTTTTCAGAAAGCAAAACCATTTCCTTTATGAATTTCAAACTATGCCTTGAATTTGTATCGTCATATTTAAGAATAGAATCTTTCAATTTTGACATCTCTTTCTTATAAATACTATCTTTTTCTTGAGCATAGCTAATCACTCCTTTAAAAAAGATAATACAGATTAAAAGAATTGATTTTTCAAGAATTGATTTCACTGGTTGAATTATCAAAATACTATTAAAAATTAGCTTTTCGTTTTTCTAAAAATGCAGTTGTTCCTTCATCAAAATCATCAGTACCGAAACAGTATCCAAATTGTGCTATTTCTACTTGATAACCATTTACCCCATCCTCAAAATTAGCATTTATGGCCTTAATGGCTGAAGCAATAGCCAAAGGTGAATTTCGTAATATTTTACTAGCGATTATCTCTGCTAAAGTTAACAAGCCTTCTGGTGTAGTCACATGATTTACCAATCCGTTTTGTAAAGCATCTTCTGCAGTAATCATAGAGGCCGTCATAATCATTTCCATCGCCTTACCTTTACCTACTAGCTGTGGCAACCTCTGTGTTCCTCCATAACCAGGAATCACACCCAGGCTCACTTCTGGCAACCCCATTTTGGCATTATCAGAAGCTATTCTAAAATGACAAGCCATCGCTAATTCTAATCCGCCACCCAAAGCAAATCCGTTAATTGCTGCAATAACAGGGGTGCTTAAATTTTCAATAAAATCAAATAAAATTTCTTGTCCTTTTTTAGAAAGATTTGCTCCTTCTGCGACATCAAAGTTTGCAAATTCAGAAATATCGGCACCAGCAACAAAAGCTTTTTCACCACTTCCTGTAAGAAGGATGACTCTTGTCTCAACATCTTCATCTGCTTCTTCAAAAGCATCATGTAACTCTTGAATAGTCTCTCTATTTAATGCATTTAATTTTTTTGGACGATTGATAGTAATTGTTGTAATACCATCGTTTTCTGAAACTAAAATGTTTGTATATGCCATATCTATTTATTTTTTTGGAATAGAAACTGTAAATACTGTTCCTTTATTTATTTCTGATGTAAAAGTAATTGTTCCATTATAGGCTTCAATAATATTTTTTACCATGGGTAAGCCTAAACCCATTCCGCTTGTTTTAGTAGTGAACTTAGGTTCAAACACCTTATTTTTATCTTCATCCAAAATTCCTTTTCCGTTATCTGCCACACTAATAATTACATTATCATTGTCTTCTTTAACTTTAACTTCAATTTTTGGGTCCTCAATATCTTCCATTGATTGTGTCGCGTTTTTAACCAAATTGGTCACTATTCTAATAAGCTGTGTTTTGTCTAATTGAGCAATTAATTTATCTTCTTCATGAAAATAATGGATATATTCTTCATTAAAAATATCTACCGCTAACCTCACCACTTCAACAACATCTAGCTCTTCTCTTTTTTGTTTTGGCATTTCCGCAAAACTAGAAAATGCAGAAGCTATTGAACTCATGGTATCTATCTGTTGAATTAATGATTTACTAAACTCATTTAATTTTGATTTTATCTGCGGATCATTAACATCAAAACGTTGTTCAAAACTTTGCACCGTCAATCGCATAGGTGTTAACGGGTTTTTAATTTCATGTGCCACTTGTTTTGCCATTTCTCGCCAAGCTTGTTCTCGCTCACTTTTAGCTAATTTTACAGCACTTTCACCCAACTCATCAACCATACTATTGTAAGCATTTACCAAATTATAAATCTCTACACTTGCATTTTTTAAAACAATCTTTTCATTCCGTTTATCCAATCCTGTTACATTCATCTTTTCACTCACAGTTTGGATAGATTTAGTTATGTATTTTGAAATAAAATAAGCAACAGTTATGGCAATTAATAACAGTAAAAAATACACAAAAGCCAATCGCTCTAAAAATTCTTTCAATTCATTTTCTTGAAAACTATTGTCTTTTAAATAATGTAAATGTAATATTCCAATAGGTTTAAATTTATTGTCATTAATGTATGTGTAAGAGGATTGAAATTTTATTCCTTCAGATGTTTCATTTTCAGTTACCATTCTATGATCAGGACTCTCTTCTATTTTTGTTAAAACATTTTCAGAAAGGCTATAATTGGTGGTGTCTTTGGTAAAGTTAGAAGATGTATTGAGCAATAATTTTCCGTCTAAACTAAAAATCAAAATATCTAATTGATTGATATCAGAAATATCATAAATCTTATCTTTAAATATTAAAGACAAATATTTTCCTTCAACAGGATAAGTTGTTCTACGTTGCAACTCTATATCAATACTTGTTTTAATTGCATTTTCTTTACGCTCTAATCTACCTTTATGATAGTCTTTAGTCTGCTCGTTATACTGGTAAACAGCTACAAAAGCAATCAATATAGAGGCTACCACCACCAACATAATCATGGCAAGAAAAATACGAGTCCGTAAAGAGAATTTTTTGAGTTTCATTAAAAATATTAAGCAGTAAAGATAGTAATTATCATCTAGTTTTATAAAAGACGATACATTCTATGCATTCCTTTTAAATGCTCATACATAAGGTCAAATTGGAGTTTGAAATTACTACTAATTTTAAAATTTAATTTTTTATAAAAATTTAACGCTTGAGTTTGAGTGTCCATTGCTTCTAGCCAAAGCAATTCAGATTTATTTTCAATGGCATGTTGTATCACAAAATTCAATACTATTTTTCCAATTCCTTTATTCTGTACTTTTGGATCAAGATATATTCGATGTAATTTTGTTGCTTTTTTATTTTTGAATTCTTTTAAAATAACATTATTCACTATACGTAAAATACCAATTATTTCATTATTAAACTGTATAAAATAATATACTGTGTTCTTTTCTGATAATTCTTTTTGAAGATTTTGAGAGTTAAAAACAGTCTGTACATACCAAACACCTCTATCTTTCCATAAATGTTTGTAGACTGGCGGGTATATTTTAGACATCAACTCTTGCAATACGACTGCATCAGTCAAAAAAATTTCTCTAAGACTTAGAGTATCAGATAATTTTAAAATAATACTCATATATGTTAACTAAGTTGTTTCAATCCTTCATAAACAACAATGCCTACAGAATTTGCAATATTTAGGCTTCTTACCTGTTTGCTATATAACGGAATTTTGTAGAGTTTGTCAGAATACTTTTCTAAAATATTTTTAGGTAAGCCTACAGATTCTTTACCAAAAACAAGAAACATTTCTTCTTCAAAATCTATTGACCAATGCTCTGAGTTACCATGACTGGAAAGAAACACCATATTTTTGTCATTATTTTTACTAAAAAAATCTTCTATATTCTCATAAATAGTAACTGACAAATGTTGCCAATAATCTAAACCTGCTCGTTTCAATCTAGCATCACTAATTTCAAATCCGAATGGCTTTACCAAGTGTAAATTTGAACCTGAAGCAAGACTTAATCGACCTATATTACCTGTGTTATTTGGAATTTCTGGTTCAATTAAAACAATGTTTAGTGCCATTACGCTAGTATGTTTTTTACAAATTTATCAATAGTGTCAATACCATTTGCTGTTAAATGTTTGATAAATGCAGAACCAATTATTGCTCCTTTTGTATGTTTTGTAGCTTGAGTAAATGTTTCATTATTTGAAATGCCAAAACCTACAATCTGAGGATTAGTAAGGTTCATATCTGCTATACGTTTAAAATAGTCCGTTTGTACAGTGCCAAATCCTGATTGGCTACCTGTAACACTTGCACTACTTACCATATAGATAAATCCGTTTGAAATAGCATCAATAAAATCAATCCGTTCATCAGATGTTTGTGGTGTAATTAACAATACATTAATCAAACCATATTTCTCAAAAATAGCTTTGTACTTTTCATGATAAACATCGACAGGTAAATCAGGAATTATCAATCCGTCAATACCATTTTCTTGACATTTTTTGCAAAAAGCCTCTACGCCATATTGCAACATCGGATTAAAATAACCCATAATAATCAAAGGGATACTTACCGTTTGCCTGATGTCTTTTAATTGTTCGAACAGCTTTTCTGTAGTTATTCCATTTTTCAACGCCTGTGTAGAACTTGCTTGAATGGTTGGGCCATCTGCCAACGGATCACTAAATGGCAAGCCGATTTCTATTAGATCAACACCAGATTTTTCTAGATGTTGAATAATGCTAGCTGTATCATCTAACTTTGGATATCCTGCTGTAAAGTAAATAGATAATAACTTTTTATCTTCTTGTAGTTTTTGATTTATTCTGTTCATAGTTTACAGTTTAAAATAATCAATATAGGTATTCAAATCTTTATCACCTCTACCTGATAAGTTTAGGACAATCACTTCATTAGGCTTAAAGGTTTGTTTTTCAAAAACAGCTAGGGCATGAGCACTTTCTATAGCGGGAATAATTCCTTCGAGTTCACAGAGTTCTAATCCTGCTTTCATGGCTTCAGCATCGGTAACCGATACAAACTCTGCTCTTTTGGTTGCATGTAAATGTGCATGTAAGGGGCCAACACCAGGATAATCTAATCCTGCTGAAATGGAGTAAGGTTCTGTTATTTGTCCGTCTTCTGTTTGCATCAATAAAGTTTTACTTCCGTGGATAATACCTTCTTTTCCCAATACAGAAGTCGCTGCACTTTCACCAGAATCAATACCTAAACCTGCTGCTTCAACAGCAATTAATTGTACCTCATCATTATTTAAATAATGATAATATGCACCAGCAGCATTACTACCGCCACCTACACAGGCAATGATAACATCAGGATTTTCTCTACCTTCTTTTTCTTTAAGCTGCCATTTGATTTCTTCTGAAATAATGGCTTGAAAACGTGCCACCATATCTGGATATGGATGAGGACCAACCACAGAACCAATAATATAATACGTATCAACAGGATTATTAATCCAGTCACGAATAGCTTCATTGGTTGCATCTTTAAGCGTTCTACTGCCTGACAAAGCAGGTACTACAGTTGCTCCTAACATTTTCATTCTAGCCACATTGGGAGCTTGACGGGCAATATCAATTTCGCCCATGTAAACAATACATTCTAAACCCATCAAAGCACAAACCGTAGCAGTTGCCACACCGTGTTGACCAGCACCAGTTTCAGCAATAATTCGAGATTTACCCAAACGTTTTGCCATCAATATTTGACCAATAGTATTATTGATTTTATGAGCCCCTGTATGGTTTAGATCTTCACGCTTTAGGTAGATTTTTGTAGTGTATTTTTCTGATAGCCGTTTGGCAAAATAGAGCGGAGAAGGTCTACCCACATAATCTTTTAACAATTCTTGAAATTCTTTTTGAAAAGAAGGTTCTGCCATTATTTTTAGATAGTTTTGGCGTAGCTCTTCTACGTTAGGATAAAGCATTTCTGGTATATATGCTCCTCCAAATACTCCGTAATAACCTTTTTGGTCTGCCTTGTAATTCATAATATTGATGTCATTCCCGCGAAAGCGGGAATCTTTTTATTTTAATACTCTTTTAACTGGATTCCTGCCTCCGCAGGAATGACAAGTTCTTTTTAAATTCTTTTAATTTTCCTATATTTTTTAATCCTGGTTTTATTTCAAATTTACTATTTACGTCAATAGCATAGCAATAAGTAGGGTCTTGACTTTGCAGAAATGACAATACTTTTTCAGTCTCATCTAATCCGATTCCCCCACT
>Ga0256834_1001130_pt1 | contig 18599 bp, 18 predicted proteins | sample 4281140metaG_FD_190536 | JGI IMG/M metagenome (GOLD analysis project Ga0256834, IMG submission 190536) | Hydrothermal vent microbial communities from East Pacific Rise, Pacific Ocean - 4281-140 | ecosystem: Environmental > Aquatic > Marine > Hydrothermal vents | place: Pacific Ocean: East...
TGGCTTGGTTGCCGATTTATTTGAGGCTCTACCAGAGCTTGAAAAATCTCTATAATCATATATTAAGAAAAATAAAAAGAGAGAGCTATGAGCCAAGAGCAAGCAAATGAACCTCGAGAAAGCATGAATTTTGATGTGGTTATTGTTGGCGCTGGGCCTGCAGGTCTTAGTGCGGCTATTAGGTTAAAACAGCTTAATGCTGACCTTGAAATTGTTGTACTAGAAAAGGGCGCAGAGGTCGGTGCACATATTCTTTCTGGTGCGGTGATTGATCCTATTGGTATTGACAAATTATTGCCAAATTGGCGAGATGATAAAGATGCTCCTCTTAAGGTAAAAGTTAGTAAAGACGAATTTTTGTTTTTGAGCAAAAATAAAGCATTTCGCTTACCAAATTTTTTAATGCCGCCCCTAATGAATAATCACGGCAATTACATCGCCTCACTTGGCAAAATGTGCCAATGGTTGGCGCAAAAAGCTGAAGATTTAGGTGTAGAAATCTATCCCGGCTTTGCCGCTTCTGAAATACTTTATAATGAGAGCGGGGCAGTAAAGGGAGTTGCCACTGGTGATATGGGGGTTAAAAAAAATGGAGAGAAGGGTGAAAATTTTGCGCAAGGAATGGAGCTTTTGGGGAAGTATGTGTTGTTTTCAGAGGGCGCACGAGGCTCATTAAGCAAGCAGCTTATTGCAAAATTCAAATTAGACGAAAATTGCCAACCGCCAAAATTTGGCATCGGCATTAAAGAATTATGGCAGATAGAACCTGAAAATCATAAAATTGGCCTTGTGCAACATGCCTTTGGTTGGCCATTGGATAACAATGTTGGCGGCGGGGCATTTCTTTATCATTTTGAAGACAATATTGTAGCCGTTGGACATGTAATTCATCTGGATTATAAAGATCCTTACCTCTCACCATTTGATGAGTTTCAACGTTTTAAAACCCACCCCGCTATTCGCAAAACTTTTAAGGGTGCAAAAAGAATTTCATTTGGTGCTAGGGTAATTTCTGAGGGCGGTTGGCAGTCCGTTCCAAAACTTTCATTTGCAGGGGGTGCATTAATTGGTTGTGCCGCCGGGCTTGTAAATCTGCCTCGCATTAAAGGCTCGCATAATGCCATTATTTCTGGAATGCTGGCGGCAGAAAAAGTCGCACAAGCAATAGGTGATGGGCGTGAAAATGATGAGTTGGTAGCATATAATGATAGTTGGCGGGCAAGTGATATTGGCAAGGATTTGAAGCCTGTGCGCAATGTAAAACCGCTATGGAGTCGTTTTGGCACTGTTTGGGGTGTGGCGCTTGGTGGTTTTGATATGTGGACAAATAGCCTATTTAATCTATCAGTTTTTGGCACTCTAAAACACAAAAAACAAGATGCAAACTCATTAGAGCCAGCCGCAAAACACCAAAAAATTAATTATCCAAAACCCGACAATGTGCTGAGTTTCGATCGTGCATCTTCTGTTTACCTATCTAATACCAACCACGAAGAAGATCAGCCCGTGCATTTACATTTGCAAGATGAGGAGCTGCAAAAAACTTCTGAGCTAGCAATATTTGATGGCCCCTCAACAAGATATTGCCCAGCAGGGGTTTATGAATGGAGTGAGATTGAGGGTAAAAACACTTATATTATCAATGCGCAAAATTGTTTGCATTGCAAAACTTGTGATATTAAAGATCCAAATAAAAATATAAATTGGGTTGCGCCGCAGGGTGGTGAAGGGCCTCTTTATCAAGATATGTAGCTAATCCTTAAATTGCTCCATACCTTCATTGGCTAATTGATCGGCAAGTTCGTTCATCTCATTACCAGCATGTCCCTTTACCCAATGCCAACTAATTGTATGGCTCTTGACGGCAATATCAAGCTCTTGCCAAAGTTCAGAATTTTTTACAGGCTTTTTATTTGCGGTTTTCCAACCGTTTTTTTTCCAATTTTCTATCCACTTAGTAAGACCATCTTTTACATATTTACTATCGGTATGTAATTCGACATTGCAGGGGTGTTTTAATGTGTTAAGCGCCTTAATTGCGGCGGTTAATTCCATGCGATTATTGGTGGTTTCTTTTGTGCCGCCTTTTAGCTTTTTTAGGTGATTATTATATTGTAAAACTGCGCCCCAGCCCCCCGGACCCGGATTACCTGAACATGCACCGTCTGTGTGAATGATAACTAATTTACTCATTTAGCTTGTTCTCGTAGTTCTTTTGGTAGGTTAAATGATATATTCTCATCAGCAAATTTTTGAGTTGATACTGAAATATTATAGCGCAACTTAAATGATATAATTATTTCATCAACCAAAGTTTCAGGAGCTGAAGCTCCAGCGCTAATGCCTATAGTTTTAATATTTGTAAAGTCGTGCCAATTAATATCTGTTGCTCGTTGAATAAGAATAGATTTTTTGCAACCAGCCCTCTCTGCAACTTCAACTAGGCGCATAGAATTTGAAGAATTTGGAGCGCCAACAACAATCATCGCATCAACATTTGGAGCAACTTGCTTTACCGCCTCTTGCCTGTTGGTTGTTGCATAACAAATATCTTGTTTTTTTTGTTCCTTTAGGTTTTTAAAGCGTTTTTTTAGAGTATCTATAATCATTGCAGTATCATCAAGAGATAAAGTTGTTTGCGTTACGTAAGCTACTCTATCAGGATTTTTAACAACAATATTTTCAGCATCAAAGGAGTTTGTCACCAAAGATATTGCTCCGTTAGGAAGTTGCCCCATAGTGCCCTCAACTTCTGGGTGTCCCTTATGGCCAATTAGAATAATTTCATAATTTTGCAAGTGCAATCTTTGTGCCTCAAGATGAACTTTTGAAACCAGTGGACAGGTGGCATCAAGGTAAAACATATTGAATTTTTTAGCTTCTAAAAAAACACTCTTTGCAACGCCATGAGCCGAAAAAATAACGGGTGCTTGTGTGTCCTCTATCTCGTCTAATTCTTCAACAAAAATTGCACCCTTGTTTTTTAATCCATCAACGACATATTTATTGTGCACAATCTCGTGCCTTACATAAACAGGAGCGCCATATTTTTTTAATGCCAACTCAACAATTTGCACAGCCCTATCAACACCAGCGCAAAAACCACGTGGGGCACAAAGAATTATTTCAAGGTTTGGTAATTTGCTCATAGATAACTTGATGCTGTTACAATCTCATTTAGTCAAGTAAGAAAATAATTTATAAAAAAACCCTTCAATGAATGATAAAAATGATGCACTAATATATATAATATTGAGAAATATAGATAATTTCAAATAAAGAGTGCTTAAGGATTAAGTTTTAAAAAATTATGGTGCATATTGAAGAACAAATTTTTGCTATTTCATCTGCAACTGGTTTTTGTAAAATTAGTGCGGAGCAGCAAAATCTTTTAACAGGTAAAGCTAGGTGGATTGCTGAAATTGCCAAAGCTGGAATAGATACTATTCCAACAATTTGCATTACCCGCCAAGCTTGGTTAGCACTAAAGGCTGAGCAAAAGGGCATAAATTATTCTCTTAGAAATATTTGGGTTAAAACTCTGCTTAAGCTTGTTGAAAGGGGTAAAAGCCCGCCAATGCTTGCTGTTCGCACTTCTGCGCTAAATCATAATGTCGGCCTTATGCACGCCAAAACCAATATTAAACCGCCAGCAAGTGTAAGCGAAGCTGTTGATATAAATAGTGCTTTAGTAAAAGCAATAGATTTTGCATTTAATTCTTATGGAGTTACCAGCACGCTTTGGTCTGATGATTTAGAGGTTGGCGAATTAGATAAGCAAATAGTAATAATTCAAGCAATGGCTAAACCGCAATTAGTTGAATTTTATTCTCGTAATTTACAAACTGGGAAAATAGACCCTCTTTCAATCTTGGGTGAAGCGCAACAGGATTTACCAAAAAGTGCAAGTGAAATTGCAAAAATAGTAGATAAAATAGCAGGCCATCACATGTTGTGCTTAGTGAGTTTAGAAAAGAAAGGATTAAAATTTCTATCAGCAAGAACAATAGAGGCAAGCATTGCAGCAAAATTAGAAGCGGCTGTTGATAGGGTTGAGGCTGGATATTGGTCGCCAAGAGAAGCAGTTATGCGAATAGATGTGGAACATATTCCATCGCTCTTACACCCCCGTTTAGCAAGAGATATAAACCTTAAACCAATCGGCATTGGTGCAGGAGTTTCTCCGGGGGCTGCCAGTGGTAGAATAGTTTTTAGATCTGATGATGCTATTAGGCTTCATGCCAGAGGAATAAATACTATCCTTGTTGCTACAGAAACAGGGCCTAGCGATATTGATGGTATGATGGCGGCAACAGGAATTCTTACTTCACGTGGAGGTAATAATTCTCATGCGGCAATTATTGCTCGTGTTGCGGCCAAACCATGCGTTGCTGGTGCTGGTTTTCTTGAGGTTGATACGAAGCAGTTGACCTGTAAAATTGATGGTAGGGTTTTTAGAGCAGGTGACTGGATTACTATTGATGGAGCAGATGGTCGTATTTTTGCGGGGCAGTTGCCTCTATTACAACCTGATATGGGTGAGGCAATCACTAAATTACTTAATTGGTCTGATGCTAGTCGCACAATTTCTGTTAGAGCCAACGTTGAAACAGTAGAATCTACTAAAACGGCGCTTAGTTTTGGTGCTGAGGGGATTGGCCTTGCTCGCTCAGAACATATGTTTTTTACCCCTGAGCGAATGACAGCTCTTCGCCGGCTTATTCTTAGCGAAGACGATAATGATCGTAAAATTGCTCTTAAGGGTTTAGTAGATTTTCAAAGTGGTGATTATGCTGATTTATTTTCAACAATGGTTGGAAAACCTGTAACTGTTCGCCTGTTTGACCCTCCGCTACATGAATTTTTGCCAAAGACCAAACAAGATATTGCTGACACGGCTATCTCGCTTTCCCTTAGCGTTGATGAATTGCAATCACGACTTGAAAGGCTTGGTGAAGTTAATCCAATGCTTGGAAATAGAGGTTGTAGATTAGCAATATCTCACCCTGAAATATTACAAATGCAAATTCATGCTCTTTTTGCTGGTGCAAAAACCTCAATGCATGAAACATCTATCCCTGTTAATCTCGAAATCATGGTTCCCTTTGTTGCTTCTGCAAGAGAGGTAAGTTGGCTAAGGTCTAAAATAAAGGCGATATCTGATAAAGAGAAAGCAGAAGAGTTTGGTGTGAAATATTCTTTTGGTACAATGATTGAGTTGCCACGTGCGGCATTACGAGCTGGAGAAATTGCTCCTATGGTAGATTTTTTCTCATTTGGCACAAATGATTTAACTCAAACCTGTTTTGGAATATCTCGTGATGACGCACCATCATTTTTGGCATCATATAGGCGTGAAGGCATTTATGATAACGACCCCTTTGCAACTATTGATAGGTCTGGCGTTGGCGAATTAATAAAAATTGCCATTGAGCGTGGCAAAAAAGCTAATCCTGAATTAAAAATAGGGATTTGCGGAGAACATGCGGGAGATCCTGCGTCAATTGAATTTTTTGCAAGCCTTGGTGTTGATTATATCAGTTGTGCCCCGTATCGTGTGCCAGTTGCACGCCTTGCTCTAGCGCAAGCACAAAAATAATTGCCACAAAATTTCCAAATTATAGACAATATTTCATCGTCAATAAGACTTATTTATTTTGTTTACCAGATATCAACGTTAATTTTTTATAATGCTCGTGCAAAGGGTAAGTTAACCATTTTTGCACCCAAATATATTGCATAAATGATATTGGGTATTGAGTATTGAGTAGTGAGTAAACGAGTATGACCTATTTTAATTGGGTATATAAAGCTGGAATAGCTAAAAATAAGTTTTTTGCCTTTCGCAATTTTGTCGCATTGTTTTTTGTTGGATTTTTCTATCTAAGCGCAACAAATGGCGCAAAAAATCCTGATGAGCAAAATTTTGCAAAATTACTCTACCCAGAAATGAACGCTTCCCTTTCATTTAATGCTAGTGATCCAATTATTACTAGCTCTATCTCTAATATATTTTCTTCAAAAGTTTTTTCTGGTCCAAACCGTTCGATAAAAATGGATAGGCAAAGACCGCAGAACGAAATATTAGATTTTGCTAATAGGTTTGAAACTGCTCGCACACAAATTGCAGCACTTCGAGAAAAATCAAGAGCACTAGATGCTGCTACAATAAGAGTGGCAAATATTAATTCATCAACTACTGATGCAATAAAACAAATTTCTGTAGGTTCTTCAGACATTATTCTAATGTCAGCGGCACTTAAGGCTATTGATAAAGCAGATGCCACTTCACAAAATATGCCATCTCCACTTACAATTTCTAAAAGGCTAGCCTATGTTCGTGCCAATGCCCCTATTACAAAATCTACTAGCCCAACAGCTATTTCAGTATCGAAAAAGCAAATTCAATGTTTAGCAACTGCTATTTATTTTGAAGCAAGAGGTGAGCCTTATCGTGGACAAGTGGGTGTAGCTCAAGTTGTTGTTAATCGAGTCAAAAATAAACTCTATCCTAACTCAATTTGTGGCGTTGTTTATCAAAATAAAAATAGGCGCAACGCTTGTCAGTTTTCATTTGCATGTGATGGAATTAGAGATCGTGTAAATGAAAAAAACGCTTGGAAACAGTCAATAGAGATTGCTAAAAAAGTAACGAATGGAGAGGTTTATCTAACTGAAGTAGCCAATGCAACTCATTATCATGCTACTTATGTTAGGCCGCGCTGGGCTTCAAAAATGGACCAGCTAACACAAATCGGCATTCATAAATTTTATCGCTTTAAGAAGGGTTGGCTCTGGTCTTAGTTGATGTTTGTTAATTTGCTGTTCTAACAATCGATATAAAAGAATTGGCAGATGCAACTGGTGTTGCTACCCAAGCTTTATCCAATATCCAAACAACATTCTTTTTGGGTGGGTCTTTTCGAATTTCTTGCACAAAAATTCCCTGATATCTTACATTGCGTGAAGTTAAAGAATCAGAGGAATATGTTCCACTGCTCGTTGTAATAATATTTACAGTGCTCTCTTTGCCATAAGCAATTTTTCTAACAGATATCTGCCCTGTTGGCTGCATTGAGATAGAATTATCATATTCTATTTTATATTCTTTATTCTCAATTTTTAATAATTGCTCAAATTTTGGTTTTTCTTGAGCGCTAGTAACTTTAGCAAGTACATTTATGCTCGTTGGAATAGCAAAAGCGGCTACAAAAAAAACGCTAAAAAGGGCAGTGCTTTTAATAAATCTCATAATTCTCTTTCGCACCAAAATGGGACAGGTAATTAACTAATTGTTAACTATAAATTTACCTGTCGTCAAAATATAAAAAGAATTATGGTTAATTTTATAAGGGAAATTAGGTCAGCTGATAATTTGCCCAGCTTGGCGCAGTAATCTGCACTTGCTTTCCATCAACAAAAATTTTGCTTTGCTTAGAAGTTCTATCAAGGCGAATTATAGCGACGCTTTTATTGTCAGTGACTTGTCCTAAACGCCCAATTTTTTTCTCATTCACAAAAATTTCACTAAGGGAAGGTGCAGAAATATTTGAGACAATTACGGGGCGGCGTTTTATATTTGCTTTATGTTGCATACGAGAAACAACTTCTTGCCCAATATAGCAACCCTTTGAAAAATCAACTCCCCCTAATAAGTCCATGCCAATATCGTGCGCAAAAAGACTATCAGGCTCAAAATCTTCACAAAGTTCAAAAACCCCTAAACTTATTCGCTCTATTGCATATCCATTGTAATTTTCATCTAAATTTATGGCCTGTTGCTTTTCTATAAATCTATGAAATCCTAACCTGCTATCTCGCGGATCTAAAAAACAAATATTATTTTCTGTTTTTTCTTTAGACCAAGCAACAATATAATCCTCTTGCAAATCTTCAAATTCAACATCTGCCCGAAATCTATAAAGCCGCATTTTTTTTAGAAAATCATCAGCTACATTTTTATGAATATCTAACCAAAAACTATTCTCAAAGAAAATACTCAAACCTTCAGCTTGAATTTTTCCACCAGCAGAAAATAGCGCCCACCATTTAGGGGAGTTAGGACTTGCTTCAAACTCTACACTAAGCACATCATTTAGTAGTTTTTTTGCATCCTTGCCAGAAATACGAATTATTGTACGATTTTGGCGAATGAAAGGTGACATATTATAACTCCTCAACTATATCATAATTAGCATAAATTTCTCAAAGGGTGCAAAAATGAGCTATTATGACGTAATATATAAAAACGCTACTATTGTTAATCATGATGGAGTTGGTCAAGCTGATATTGCAATTATGAATAGTAAAATCGCCAATTTGGGTGATTTGTCAAATGATAGTGCGAACGAAATTATTGATTGTAAGGGTCTGCACATTCTTCCTGGTGTTATTGATACGCAAGTGCATTTTCGTGAGCCGGGGCTAACTCATAAAGAAGATTTGCGCTCGGGCTCTTTGGCTGCTGTCATGGGCGGTGTAACTGGTGTGTTTGAAATGCCAAATACTAATCCTTTAACAATTACCAAAGAAACATTTGAGGATAAAATTTCACGTGCCAGCAATAATATGCATTGTGATTTTGCTTTTTTTGTTGGTGGTACGCATGATAATGTAGAGCAATTACCAATGTTAGAGAAAATGCTTGGTTGCGCTGGCGTTAAAGTATTTATGGGATCTTCTACTGGCTCTTTATTAGTGGCAGATGATGATGGTGTGAAAGCTATATTAAATGCAATTTCAAGGCGAGCGGCTTTTCATTCAGAAGATGAATATCGACTTGAGGATAGAAAACATTTACAGATTGAAAATGATCCATCTTCTCACCCCATTTGGCGTGACGAAGAAGTAGCACTTAGTAGCACAAAAAGACTTGTACGCTTGGCGAGAGAAACAGGCAAACGCATTCATATTTTACACATATCAACAAAACAAGAAATTGAATATTTAAGCCAACATAAAGATGTGGCCTCTGTTGAGGTAACTCCGCACCATTTAACGCTTGATGATAAAGCCTATCAAACGCATGGAACGTTGGTGCAAATGAACCCTCCAGTACGTGATAGCTCTCATCGAGGCGGTATTTGGGCAGGGGTGAAAAATGGTGTTGCGGATATTTTAGGATCAGATCATGCTCCCCATACATTAGAGGAAAAGCAAAACCCCTATCCAAAATCACCCTCAGGCATGACTGGTGTGCAAACCTTTGTTCCAATAATGCTTGATCACGTTAATGCTGGAAGGCTTAGTCTTGAGCGCTTTGTTGATATGACTTCTCATGGGCCTAATCGTTTATTTAATCTGGTTTGCAAGGGTCGTCTTACAACTGGCTTTGATGCAGATTTAACAATCATAGATTTGAAACGAGAAGAAACTATTTCTAATGAAAAACAGTTTTCACGTACTGGCTGGACGCCCTATGATGGTAAAAAAGTAACCGGTTGGCCAGTTGGAACTATTATTCGAGGTAAAAAAGTAATGTGGCAGGGCGAGCTTGTTACACCCTCTATAGGGCAGCCAATTAGATTTTCGTAATTTTAGATAAGTTACGCCTCAATTATTGAATTGAGCGATCTAGCGTATATTCGCCGTGACGAATTCTTTCTGGTAATTTTGACATTACTTCAGCAGTTGCCTCTTCACCAAAATCACGTACAAGCGTAGCTATTGCTGCAAATAATGCGGCATGAGCAATAGATTCACGATCCAAGCCATCATGCTCGGCGCTATTCCAAGCATCTGCAATATATTCTAGAGCTAATTGGCGCTCTTCTTGAGACTTCTCGTTGTTCTCATTTGTATTTGCGAATAGTAACATATTTTATCTGCCTTTGTTAGAATCTATCTAGCACAAGATTGTTTGAGCGGGTCTGATAATTGATTTGAAGGTTAATGCAAGATTGGGGAAAATACTACCTATTCAGCAAATTGATTGTTAATATATCGAGAAACTATTTCAGCCTCTTTTAGTAACCTTATCATAGCTTCTTTTGCCGACGGGGTGCAGCTACGATAGGTTGTTGCATAAGATTGATACCCTTTATTAAAAGAGCCTGTTAATCTTTGCTCCCTATCGGTTGTTGCTCTTTCTAATGAGATGAGTTTTGCAGCTTGAGTGCGCCAATCATTATTATTAATACCGCATAATGGCTGTAAGAAATATAAAGATCCTAACATTTCACTCAAGCGTGCTATATCGCTTTGATATGGTGGGTCAACAGCTTTCGCACTATTAATAAAAGTACTGGCCATAAAAATAATGGCTAATGTTATAATCATAGTTTTGGTTTTTTTATAAATCATAATATCTATTTGCCAGAGCTAGAGGTAATGTGCAAGCTTACCAAAAAAGCTTCTTGGATAAGTTTCTTGGGAAAATAGATAATTAGAATTACTGAATGATTTCCAAATCCTTTATAAATGCTCGACCAACAAAAGCAAAAGTAACGGTATATACTACTGGAGTTTTTTCACCATTCTCTAAAATTTGATAAACTTCAATATTACCAACATCTCGCCCCTCAGATATAATCCCACTATCAAGAGCAGATGCTTGGCCTGCTTGCCATGTAAATTCTAAATCACCTAATCTAAATGGAGAGTTTTTTTCTAAATAGGGCAAGGTGACAGCGATTTCTCTTGGCTCTTGCACAAAGGCAATTCGCATCATTGCTTCAATATCTTCAGGGATTTCACCGCTAAAAAGAAAAGGAAATTCTGAACTGTCATAATTAACATAAGGATTTTGACCCGAAAGAGATGCCCGCCTTCTATCGGCTAATAGGATTTCACCATTCGGATAGCGTTCCTTATAAATATCAAAACTTATCAAATAAGAGGGTAAGGCTTTTAACCTTTCTCCAGCTCTTACGCCAACAATAGCCTCGCCAGTCATTTGCTGCCACCAATTTTCCTCGCCTCTATCATACATTAATAGGCCAGAAAATCTTAGTTTGCCAGTTGTGCCAAATGTTACAACATCATCGCCTAGAGTGCGCTCAAAAACCACAGAAGAATTGCATAAAGGACAATATGTAACGGCAATGGGTAAATCATCGATTACATCATTTACAATTTCATGCCACATTAAATAACGTAAAGGATAGGCTCGTGCTATGCCATTATATTCAAAAGCTACAACAGGCTCATTGCCCTTAACCTCAGTTTCATCGGTGGCTAGCTGAAATTTTGGATCATCTATTGATGGAATAGCGTCAGCGGCTATTATATTGCCAACTTCTTTTAAATCAATAGTGGTTTTAGAAAAATCTGTTTTCCAACCCTGTGAATTCCAACGAGCAATAATGTCTTCTTGCGCAATAATAGCCGATTGACTTGTGAAAATAATAAATAGTGCAACGATGATTTTTTTAAACATTTTTCTCTCCCTATGTGAGCATGCCATATTTTGAGAAAAAAGCAAATTCAACTTATGTAACGCTTTTGTGAATATTAATTTTAGACCTAATTAAACGATGGCTTTAGTCAAATAATGCATCAATATCATCTTGCACATGGCTACACTCATCAATTTTTATTGGCTCAGAACCAGCGATAATTGCTTCAATAATATCCCGTTGATGTTTGATCCCATCTAAAGGAGCAAAGGGGGAGTTTTTATGATTTTCAATTAGAGCAATTAATATATTTGTAGCGCTCTCAAATTGGGTTTTTATTTTCATATCCAAGTTTTGATAGGCGCTAAGCACTATTTTTACACCAACAAAACCAGTTTGAACAAAATGACTTTCATAATCTATTGGTTTCCACTCATCAAGTTCTTCAATTTCTAATGAGCCAAAGCCTATTGCTTCAGCTAACATGATATATTCGTTAAATAGATTTAGATAATCTGTTGCAAGCCCTGTTTTTGGGTTTACGTTAGCTTGTGCCATATCCTGTTTGCTTGGCCTAGATGTTGTTAGAATATCCATCTAACTAGAATGCGCTAATTATGCTTTTTGTCAGTGAAGAGATTGTTGCGTACTTGCACTGATACTAGTACTTGCACTGAATTAATTGCGCTGTTATATTTTTTGAAATTTCACGGCCGTGCCAGTTGCCGTTACCATAATCATTGCCGCACGCCCGCCAATAGTTTCATAATCAAGCGATATGCCAACCACGCCATCAGCTCCAAATTTTCTTGCTCTATCGGTCAACTCATCAAGCGCACTTTGGCGTGCTGCGCCAACTTCTTCTTCATAAGCTGCTGAGCGACCACCTACAATATCAGTAACGGAAGCCATAATATCACGAATAAAATTCGCACCCCTAATGGTTTCTCCAGTAACAATGCCAAGATAGTCAGTAATTTCATAACCAGATAATGTGTCAGTTGTTGTGATAAGCATTTTATTTCCTTAAACAATAAGTTCTAAACATATAGGGAATTGTTTTATTAATTCCAATAGTAACAGCAATAATAGATTGCCTGAAAAAAATGAATTGCTATAAGTAATCAAAACAAAGGATTTATCATGCTCAAAGATGATGCAGTATATTTGGGAACAAGCACTAAACCTGAATATCTAAAACTTAAATATGCTAATCGGCATGGTCTAATTACTGGTGCAACGGGAACTGGTAAAACTGTTTCTTTGCAAATTATGGCAGAAGGCTTTTCAAAAGCTGGCGTGCCTGTTTTTTGTGCCGATGTTAAGGGTGATTTATCGGGCATTGCTGTTAAGGGTGATGAGAAAGATTTTTTGCTTGAGAGGGCACAAAATATTGGCTTTGAGGATTACGAATTTAATGCGTTTCCAACCATATTTTGGGATTTATTTGGTAAACAAGGCCATGCCATTCGCACCACTATCTCTGATATGGGGCCTTTATTATTTTCAAGATTATTAGATCTTAATGCAACACAAGAGGGCGTATTAAATATTGCCTTCAAAATAGCCGATGATGAAGGGTTGTTATTACTTGATCTAAAAGATTTGCGCTCTTTGTTAATTGAAATAGGTAATCGTTCTAAAGAAATATCACAGATTTATGGCAATGTTTCAAGAGCCTCTATTGGTGCTATTCAACGAGGGCTTTTGGTTCTTGAACAACAGGGCGCTAAAAATTTCTTTGGTGAAAGAGCGCTAGATATTGCCGATATTATGCGTGTGGATAATCAGGGGCGTGGTATTGTTTCAGTTTTAGCGGCTGATGAACTAATGCAATATCCAAAACTTTACTCAACCTTTCTTTTATGGTTACTTTCAGAACTGTTTGAAGAATTACCCGAAGTTGGTAATCCTGACAAACCAAAATTAGTGTTCTTTTTTGATGAGGCGCATCTGTTGTTTGATGAAGCGCCAAAAATCTTGCGCCAAAAGGTCGAGCAAGTTGTAAAATTAGTGCGCTCAAAGGGCGTTGGGGTTTATTTTGTTACGCAAAACCCTGTTGATATTCCCGATGAAGTTTTGGCGCAATTAGGCAATCGAGTGCAACATGCTTTGCGTGCCTATACGCCAAAAGAGGCAAAAGCTGTTAGAGTTGCCGCTGAGACTTTTAGGCCAAACCCTGCTTTTGACACAGAAGAAGTGATTAAACAGCTTGGGGTTGGCGAGGCGCTAGTTTCAACCCTAGAAAAGAAAGGCGTGCCCTCGATTGTTGGGCAAACCATGATGCGCCCACCTTCTTCTCGTCTTGGGCCAATTACTAAGAGCGAGCGCCAAAAAATAATAAATGCAAGTCCAGTTGCTAATCTTTATGAGAAAAGAATTGATAGAATTTCAGCTTTTGAAACTCTTGAAAAGCGAGTGGAAAAACGCCGCCTTGAAGAAGAAAGACAAAGAGAGCGGGAAGATTTTGAGCGTGAGGAATATGGTCGTATGCGCCGCCCACGAACTGGCTATAATGATGATTATCGTGATGATAGACCAACAAAAAAATCAAGAAGACGTAAAAGCTCAAGAAGGCGCTCATCTCGTCAAAGTACTGCTGAGACGGCAATGAAGGCGCTTGCTAGAACTGTAGCTAGAAATTTGGGAAATAGGTTAGTGCGTGGGATTTTGGGCAGCTTAAAGCGTGGATTATAATATGAACATCAAGAAGAAACACTCGATTGCCATTTTTGCCTCTGATAAGGGTAAGGGCGACCCTGAAAGAGGCTCTATCATGGCTGAAGCTGGATCTTTTTTAGCAACGCAAAATGCACAATTCACTTGTTTTGCACAAAAAAATAACTTTTGTGCGCCACTAATTACCGCTATTAATAAGGCTGGTGGCGATGTTACTATATTTTGTGAAGAAGGTTTTACTATCCCCTCAGGGCTTAGCGAAATTAAAATGAAACTTGTAAGCAAAAATGAGAAACAGAAAAATCAACAAATAAATGAAGCATCGGATGCATTTATTGCACTTCCGGGTTCTTTATTGTCTGCAAAATCATTATTTGAAATTTGGGTGGCAACTAATCGGAAAAAACCAGTTGCCTTGCTCAATAAAAACCGTGCTTTTGAATTCATGCGTGGATTTGGTGTCGATGTAATTAGCCACAAAGTGAAAAAAATTGATCAACATATTATAGTTTCTGATAATATTGAAGATCTATGGCACCGCTTAAATAAAGCTCTAAGCGAATAATTTTAATCTTTCCTGCATTTCTATTGCACAAATACCCGTCTCACAATAAGCTATAGAACTATAAATAATAATGGAGGAAAATAATTATGAAATTACTTAAAACACTCGGTCTTGCTGGCGTAGCAATTACTTTTGCATTTTCTGCTCAAGCAGAAACTAGGATAACCTATAAGTCCGCTAAAGCAGGCTCATCATATTATCAAATGGCAGTGCAAATTGCTGAAGCAATGAAAAAAGGATCAAGTGGCGGAATAATTGTTACTGTTGAAGAAAGTCAGGGCTCTGTACAAAATGTTACGGAAGCTGCTGTTCGTTCAGGCAATTATGTATTTACCACTCCTCCAGTATTAGTAGGCCTTGCACAGGGTGGAAAGGCAATGTTTGAGGGCAAAGAAAACCCTAAATTTAATGATATTAGAGCGCTATTTCCTATCCCCTCGCTAACTATGCACTTTGTTGTTAGTGAGAAAAGCGGCATAAAAGAATTTGCTGATCTTGAGGGTAAAACAATTTTATTAGGAACGGGATCATTTGGTGCGAGAGAAGGCGCTAAATATATTGAATTATTTGGTCTTAAGGACAAAGTTACTTTAGCCAATGTAGAATTATCTAATGCAGTTTCTGCGCTAAAAAATGGTCAGATTGATGGATTTGTTACCGCAGGTTCTTTCCCTGCGCCAAATGTTATTGAGGCAGCTGCTGGCACTGGTGTAAATGTCCTTTCATTAAATGAGGAACAAATAAAGCAAACAAAGCGTACCAAATTAATAATTCCTGCAGGCACTTATGCCAAGCAAGATGAAGATATTGTTACGACATCTTTACCAGTTGTAGCCTACACAACTCTACAAATGGACGATGACACAGCTTACCAATTAACCAAAACCTATTGGTCGCAAATTGCAGATATGGGTAATGATGCAGCTTGGTGGAACGGTGTTAATGAGGGTTTGATGGCAAATATTAGCGGCAAAATTCATCCCGGAGCAATGAGATATTATGAGGAAATAGGTTTCAACCTAACTCCAGATCAAAAATAAAATTGAACGATTATAAATAAAAGCCAAGAAGTTATTCTTGGCTTTTATATCCTCTGGCTTTTATATCTTTTGGCTTTTCATTTTATAGGGCTTAGCAATGCAAAATCGCTCTTCAATTTTTTGGATATTTCTTGGCGCCCTTACAATTTCCTTCCATTTGTGGCTAATATTTTCAGGGCTAATTCCAAACCTTGTCAGCCGCCCCCTACATATGGCACTAGCTCTGCCATGGGCATTGGTTTATTTAGCAAAAAGTGGCTTTGCACGCATAAGTGGCGCTATTTTAGCAATGGTTGGCATATTCTCTAGCTTATGGATTGCTCTCAACCAATCTATGTTGGCAAATCAATATGGATATATTAATGACAATTTTCAAATATTCATTGCCATAAGCCTATTAGTAGTAGTGCTTGAAATGGCAAGGCGTGCTATTGGCTGGCCATTACCTCTTGTTGCAATATTTGCACTATTTTATGGCTTGTTTGGGCAATATATTCCTGGTGAATTTGGCTATGCTGGAATTCCTTTAAAAAGCTTCTTAGGCACTCTAACCATTGCTGAGGGGGGTATTTGGGGTAAACTTACAGGTATTTCTGTGAGTATTGTTGCAATTTTTGTTATATTTGGAGCAGTACTAAACGCTGGTGAGGCAGGGCAAGGATTTATGAATATAGCAGCGGCGGCGGCTGGACGCCTAAAGGGAGGTGCTGCAAAAGTTTCGGTAATTTCATCAGCTCTTTTTGGATCAATTTCTGGTTCAGCTTCTGCCAATGTAGCATCAACTGGCGCTATAACCCTACCTGCTATGCGAAAATTAGGCTATCCACGCTCGCTCGCCGGAGCGGTTGAGGCTGTTGCTTCATCAGGCGGTCAAATTATGCCTCCTTTAATGGGAGCGGGTGCTTTTATTATGGTTGAGCTAACTGGCGTGCCTTACACGGGAATAATGGCGGCGGCTCTTTTGCCTGCAATTTTATTCTTTGTTGCTGTTTGGGTTGGCATAAATGCCTTTTCTCTGCGCTATGATCTTTTGGGGTTAGAAGCAAAGGATCAGCCAGCTGTGAGGACTGTAATAATCACTTCAGCATTTTTTCTAGTGCCATTTTCTGTTTTATTATGGGGAATGTTTATTGGCAAATATACGCCTCAATATGCAGCATGTTTGGCAATAATCGTTGGGGCAATATTATTATTATTTAATGACAAATTAAAAATAGATAGAAAACAGTTTCTAAATAGGCTTGCGCAAGTTTGCATAAATGCAGGCAAGCAAATTTCTATGATTGCATCAATAATTATTTGCGCTTCAATAATCATTGGAGTTTTAGGAATTACAGGGCTTGGAGTAAAAATAACTTCGGTTATTATATCAGGCTCTGGGGGGTTGTTATGGCCAGCTCTATTATTAACGGCTCTGGCATGTTTAATTTTAGGCATGGAAGTGCCAACAACTGCCGCCTATGTAATTTCTGTTTCAGTTGCAGGGCCAGCGCTTATTGGTCTTGGTGTTGAACCGTTGCAAGCGCATTTATTTATTTTCTGGTTTGCTCTTTTAAGCACCATAACCCCACCAGTCTGTGGTGCTGTTTTTATCGCCGCTGGCATGGTAGAAGAAAATTGGCTAAAAGTTGCAGGATCTGCAATGGCATTAGGCGTAGGGCTTTACCTAATACCTTTGGGCATGATTGCTAACCCCTACCTAATAAAATTAGCAGATTATCCAATATTGGCACTGTTTTCAGCACTTAAAGTTGGTGTAGGTTTAACGCTTATATCTTATGCAATCATAGCACCAAAACCTATTTTGTTACGCTTGGTGTTATTAATATCAGGACTAGTAATAATGTTTTTTACACTTGGTCTTTAAGTTCCAACAAATTTGGTAAAATAAAAACTCAAAGTGTAAGAAATATTTTCAAAACATGAATTGCGAAGCTTTGGCTGGGGCGGCAGGATTCGAACCTGCGAATGCTGATACCAAAAACCAGTGCCTTACCACTTGGCGACGCCCCAAAGCGAATTGGTTGGTACTATGTTTTTTACCATAGAGCAACCGTTCAATTTAATTGTTTTCAAATTTTTTTCAAAAAGACTAAAATTCATATTTATTAGAGAAAAAAGGTCAATTAAAATGTACTTCTTAATTGACCTTTTATGATTATTTTATGATTTGATAGATTTCAAGAGTTTCCAACCACCATAAATGCTCATAGCGGCTAGTGCCATTTTCAAAGTATCCCAAAGGATAAATGGTTCAATCGCAATAGCATAGGCTGAACTCATAAGATTTGCCTGATCAAGCCAAACAACCGACCCAGCAAAAGCCATCAGCCAAGTAAAACCAAAAGCAAAAATTACAATGTCAGCAGCAATCATAATTGCGAACAAAGTAAAGAAATTCTTTGATGCACCCATATCTGCCATTTTACCGATAATAAAAGCCGCTGGCAAAAATCCGAGTAAAAAACCACCCGTTGGCCCCATCAAATAAGCAAAACCACTCCCCAAAGCAAATACTGGCAGGCCCATTGCGCCTTGCATTAAATAAAGCGCAACTGTTGCAACACCAATGCGCCAGCCAAAGGCAGCGGCAATTATTGCAACAGCCATTGTTTGAAAGGTCGCTGCAACTGGAATAAGCGGAATATTGATTTTTGCTGAAGCCGTAAGTAGCAAAGTTCCTAATAGTACAATAAACAGGGTAGATATTGATTGCGCTAATTTACTTTTGGGCTGTAAATTGCCCAAAATTGTATTTTGGGTAGCATAAAGATTGAGCATTTTAATAAAGTCCCTTATTAAGAGTTAAACTTAATCACTCTTAACAAAATAAATGTATAAATAGCAATGGTTACAAGCTCAAGTTCACTAAAATTTAATAGGGATTTTAATCCAAATACTGGAATAGCAGTAAAAATTGCTCCCAATATTATGAGAGTAACTGCGCCAAATGCTTCTGCTTTCACTTTTACAGGTACT